>WBZQ01000336.1_pt1 | contig 39386 bp, 65 predicted proteins | sample 5204251 | NCBI WGS metagenome assembly WBZQ01 (sample SAMN12412402, study PRJNA552823) | activated sludge metagenome | isolation source: activated sludge from nitrification reactor of wastewater treatment plant... | place: USA: Virginia | collected 2017-09 | reverse complement strand
CCCTCAGTGTTGTGAAATCACTGCATTGCCAGCAGATCACGACCAATATTTCTGCACAGACTGTGACGAGAAAATGAATGGGTTTAGATTTTACAAAGAAGCAAAGTCAGAGATGTACACAGTTAAATATGGCGGTCGAGTCAGAGGGTATTTCGGGAGGAAGTCTTGAAAATTACATTTAAAGATAAAATAGAAAAAGCATTTAATTATGTATCTAGAAAAGAAAAAGAAGAAATATGTCAATATGCCGCAAAGATATTGAATGGACAGAATGAAAGTTTAGAGCGCTGGAAATCTATTATGTTAAGTAATATTTATGGTCTTGCGTCAGAGGTGGCATATAATGCCATACATCGAGATATTAATTTAACAATGATAAATGCAACGCTCGATAATCTTAAATTCGGATTCGCACAATTATCCAAAAAAAACTCAGAATTAAGGGGCGCAATAAATGAAATGGCGAAAACTTGAATCATTAGATGAGTTGCCAAGAAAGGGATTGTTCTTGCTGTATGATGATAAAGAATCTTCTGGGCTGAGCATTTATGAAGCGATGATTTTTGAAGATGGAACGATGGGATGTCCTGCTACTTGTGATGAATACAAGCTTGAAGATTTTAGCCATTGGAGACCGATGATTAAGCTTCCTAAAAAAGAAGAGTGTAAATGTCATAAAACAAAAAAGGAGAAATAAAATGGATATTAATAGTCTAACAATAGGTGAAGTAAAAGAATTGAAATCAATGTTTGGAAGTGCATGCGATCCAGCCGCTAACCATCCATACCAGGTCGGCAAGGCATACTTAGTTCGCTCAGTCACTCTTTATTATATTGGGATATTGAAAGCGGTTTACCCAAATGAATTAGCATTCTCTTCTGCCTCATGGGTAGCGGATACAGGCAGGTATCATGATGCTCTGAAAACAGGCAAATTGAACGAAGTAGAACCTATTTTAGGAGATCTTATCGTTGGCAGAGGGTCTATTGTAGACATGGTAGAGTGGGCACATAATCCTCCAATGGAGCAAAAATAATGAATGCCGCAATTTTAAGGACAGGATGGTCGTCGTGGTCGCGGTCTGTGTCTGTGTCGTGGTCTCGGTCTGGGTCGTGGTCTCGGTCTGGGTCGTGGTCGTGGTCGTGGTCGCGGTCTGTGTCTGTGTCGTGGTCTCGGTCTGGGTCGTGGTCTCGGTCTGGGTCGTGGTCGTGGTCGTGGTCTCGGTCTGGGCGTTTTAAAACTTAAACAATTGAAGGTAAAAACAAGAGCAGAAGAGCGAACAGAAATAGAAGTGATTAAATAAACTTAAACAATAGCACCGTGGTCAATGAAAGGATAATATGGAACAACATTTAATTACAGCATCGCCAAACATAAGTGGTAACGTTGGGAGTTGCACTACTCAAACCATAACAATCACGGCGGAAAGGCTTTCTAATTGGAAAGTAAACCTGATGGATATTACAACGCTTGAGTTCACCGGCTGGCCGCAGTTTGGCCAGTCCGAGTGAAACGACTGGTTAGCTGAAAAATCAATTGGGGTATATATGAGAAGCAAAACTATACAACAAATATGCGTTGACGCTGCTAATTATGCAATAGAGACGTTAGATATTGAAAAATGTTTGACTATTAAATTACTGAGAGACACTGAAAGAGCAGAAACACAACTATGTACAGGATTTGATGTTGATATTGAATATGAAGCCAGAAAAATAGCTCTGCAAGTGGCGGCGGATAACTTGATAGCAAACAAGGTTTTTTCAGCATCTATAGAATCGGAACTATATAGATTGCTTGAATACCAGCGAACAGATGGAAAGACAAGGCTTGAGGTTGAACTAAAAAGAGACGAGGTTATACATGCTTACAGACGAAAAGATAGATGAAATAGCACAGAATTACGAGAGAGTAATAGGCGATCACTGGGTAAACGAAACAGGGATACCGGATTCTGAGCTTTATAACTTTGCAAGAGCAATTGAGGATTTTGTAAGGGAAGATCAACTCATGATAGCAACAATGGCGAGATATAGGGCGCACATGAAAGAAAGCAGATGCGGTCGGTGCGGAAGACCTTTCTGGCACGACATAGAAAAAAGAAGAAAAGCGGGTGAGTTTACCAGCAGCTAACAAATAGCTGCACAGGTGAAGTTTCAAAATATACCCATTACGCATATACACCCACATTTTTTATTGGAATTGCTGCATCTGTCGCGATTGGACTTATTTTATTTGGGATATGTTTTAGAGTATTTACCGATAATTAAACAATAGCACCGTGTCAGCGGTGGGGAGAATGACATGGGCGATCATAGAGCGTCTATAAAGATAGAAATGACCTTCCATGGGAAGAAGGAAGAATCTGATTGGTGGATAAACTATTGGCCTGATGACGATGGAGTGGATGCTCGTATCAAGAATTGGTTTCGTGAAAAGTATGAAGAAGGAATGAATAGACATTATGCTGAAGAGCTCAAATACAAAATTAGAGACGCGGCTATAAAGGCCAAAGAGGACGAGGTTATTACAGCCAGAGAATTGGCCGAACTAGATCGATTAAAGCAGAAGTATGAATAGCCCCTTGGGGAAAAGGGCCTATTGTTTAATTGAAAGGATATAATATGAGCATTCCAAAAGATATTTTAGATAAAAATCCAGGAGTCGGCGAATGGTCTATTTTAACAGCTTATCGCGGATCGATCGCCCACGATATGTATGTCCCAAAGAATGACCCGAATTGCATAGATGATAAAGATGTTATGGCTATTTGCATTCCTCCTCTTAAATATTATTTTGGGCTTAGTGAATACGGGTCACGAGGGACGCAGGAGATCAAACAAGGTGAATGGGATATTGTAGTCTATGAATTGAAAAAGATGATCGGACTATTAGAAGCTGGAAATCCAAATGTCCTTTCGATGCTTTGGGTAGAGGATAGATTTATTACGCACATCACTGAAGAAGGAAAGCTTTTAAGATCCAATAAACATCTATTTGTTGGGCGTCATGCTTTTCACAGCTTTTCCGGCTACGCAAAAAGACAGCTGCACAGGATGACTCATATGGCATTTAATGGTTACATGGGGGCCAAGAGGAAAGGTCTTGTTGAACAATTCGGCTATGACACAAAGAATGCTGCACATCTTATTAGACTGCTTCGAATGGGCATTGAATTCATGAATGAAGGTGAGCTGTATGTTACTCGCAAAGACAACATTGAGCTGCTTGAAATTAAACGCGGAGAATGGAGTCTCGAAAGAGTTAAGGAAGAATCAGACCGGCTCTTCAAAAGAGCTGAAGAAGCTTATGATAGATGCAAGCTGCAAAACAAGCCAGATCACGATGCTGTTGAGAAACTATGTATGGACATTTTACAAATGAGATTTTTGACAACTTAATATGAAGGCAGCGGCGTGATACTTAGAGGGTGCGATTATTAGGAAAGGCCAGTAGAGAATAGGAGGAATATTCCTCCCGCGCTCTAAACATCAAGCCTGGTCTGACTTCATAATTTTAAAATTATAAAGGAAACAATATGAAACACACTAAAGCAACAAGGCTAAAAATGAGTAAAGCCCGTAAGGCTTACTGGAAAAACAAAGCCATCCAAAAGGACATCGAAGATAAAGAAGCAATTATTGCTCATGTAAAGCAACATGAAGCCATGCATAAAAATGGATTATTTGGCACAGTATTAAAATTCTTTGGGTTATGAGGCTTACTCAGAAACAATATGAAACGCTTAAAAATCGTATTGAAAGAGCCAACTCCGAGCTTAAATGTGACAAACAAGTTAGGCCCTTGGGGGAGAAGAAAACTGAAACAAAAGATTTTAGAAGAGATGTGGTACGTATTAAAAGTTTCAGGACAAGATTGCTGGACAGAGACAACCTCTGGGGTGGAGTAAAGATTCATGTGGATTGCCTTAAAGAGCTTAATTTAATAAAAGACGATTCTGAATTCCAGATTGATCTTATTGTTACCCAAGAGAAAGTTTTTTCAAAAAAAGAAGAAAGAGTTGAAATAGAGATTTTTAAGGCGGAAACGACTTAATTCGAGATACCCACCATATGAATGCGTGTATGTAATAGATCAACGGCCTACGAGGTTGTCTGATATTTCCGTGCACATCTTCAGTTCTGCCTCTGCTTGTTCCCATAATTGCTTATAAGTTTCAGCTTCCTTGCAGTTTATCCTCTTTACGCACGATGGCTGACTCAATAAGACGAGCCCTAGTAAGACGATCACTCTTACGTGCTTCATAATCCTTCCTCCAGTCAAAATAACGTCTTGTAGCCCTATCCTTGGCGTTTTTAGGCCATTCTGCAAAGATCTGAGCTAACCACTTTAATAGATCAATCATTTAACTTGGGTTTTAGTAATAGCACTCTTAAGAGAAGCAACACCACCACCTGCCAAAATACCCATAGTTGTTTGGAAAGCCGTATCGTTTAAGATGCCTAATACATGAAGAGTTGTGGCAGCTCCCATCGCAATTGCTATAATGTAGCTTTTTTTCCCACTTAGAAATGTTAGTATTTTTGACATTTTATCTCCTTTAAGGCGTATAAATTAAAGTAACAACGTAGTTAGTACCATCAAATACTAGCTGTTGTGATAGTATAGCGGAAGTTTGATTGAGAATAAAAGTATTAATTTGAGATTCTAATGTGGCTAAAACTGTGCTTGAAAATATTTTAACTCTCATTTTGTACCATTATGTTCTATGCTAAAGTGATTGCCATCTGGCTTACTAAATCTACCACCCCATCTGCATTTAGCTTCAGGAGTCGATAAGTTCTCCCAATACTCACCCAACTCTTTAAAATCCTCACTATTAACACATAACCTGTTATCCTTGAACAAGTTAAGATCCACAGCTAATCGTTGTGTATGGAGACTATTAGCGATCCCTATCCCATTTTTTGCATTCAAAGCCGCTTGCTCTGGAGTTCTATAAGCTTCTCCGAATGTTAACTTCCAACCTTTTTCACGATAACAATAGTCTATTAACCTGCCCAATAAAATAACAAAAGTTTGTTGTTTCTCTAATAGAGTCATTGTGCGAACTTTAGCTTTATAAGACTTATAATAATACTCACTATTGCGGCAACTGTCCCGCTTAAAGTGGCGATTTTAACGTTTGTCACGCCATCAGCCTTCACATACCCTATTTCAACCTCTTGTATTCTTTTCAAGAGCTCTTCTTTATTAGAATGTTGGTGGCTTCTTATTTCCGATATTTTATCTAATAAAGCTAAGTTGGCGTTTCTGAATTCTGACGAGTGAGTCGTGATTCTGTCATTCAATTGATCCATGCGCTCTAAAAGTATAGAAACTGACGCAGCATCTAAATCTTTCATTTTTTTGATCCTATATTTAAGTGAATACTAACTCCACCTTTACCAAATAAACGCGGTCTTTGAGGCCCATCTTCGTTTGACATATCTCTTACACCTTCATCACCTTCTGTTTCAGCGTTGTAAGAATTACCCATGAGTCCAGGAACCCATGGCTTATGCTTTTCAATCCCTAATTCTTCCTCTTTCTTTTGGAACTCAGAGGATTCATTTTCCTCATCTTCTTCTGTTTCATTTTCTTCATGAGGCGCAAAAATCTCTAACATTTGTCTCATTCTCTCTTCTTTTGATCCTTTTTTAAACTTTTCCATAATTTATCTCCCTGATACTATTGGTGCTATTAATCTTGGGCTAACCCCTTTTTTACCTGATTGTTCTAAAAATTTAACAATGTTTTTAAGAGCTATTGCAGAACCGGTCTTACCTAGTGTAGTATTAAGAGCTTCTCGACCGGCAATGGCGGTAGCTCCGCCTATAGGACCACCAATTGAACTCCCCACAAATCCAGCAAGAGCATCTTTACTAAGTCTACCTAGACCAACGCCTGCCCCTTTAGACTCTTTAGCATTCTCTATATTTGATAATTTTTTTAATTGCTGATAAATACCAAGCTCTTTGTTAATAGGTTTTGACTCTGGGACAGCTTCCTCAACTGCATTTTGGAATGCTTTCCGCATTGTTTCGTTGGCTTCTATTTTTGCTGAAGTAGCATCTTTTAAGAATTTTTTATCCCCTATTAATTTCCCAAAATCTCTTTTAAATTTATTGGCCTGCTCAACTGAAATATTACGATATTTTGGATCATTTAAAAAATTATCAGCTTCTTGTTGGATAGCATCAACATAAGCTTCATGCCCTCCTTTATTTTTATAGAATTCAAGATCATTCACGATACTATTTAGGATAGTATCTTCATTTGCTTTCCCAGAGTTTTTTAAAGCTTTTCCAAGAAGTCCTTTATCTCCATATTTAGATAAACCTTCCTGAGCTTTCTTATAAAGACCTTTAGAAGTCCCATAAATACCCCTATCAACCAGATCTTGCCCTAAATTCTCCCCGTTTTTTAATGTATCAAGAGGAGTATTAAGAGCGCTATTCATTAGCTCAGCAGGCTTTCCTTTTAAATATTCTAAAGCCTTACCTCCAGCTAATCCAAGACCTTCTCCTACAACACCACCCGCAGCATCTATTGCGGATGCTGTAGGATCAACTTCAGGGCCTCTAGCTCCTTGTCCTATAGCTGTATTAACTAAAGCTCCTTTAGCTAATTGCGCTAAAGCTCCTCCTTGACCTAAAGCACCCATACCAGCGGTATATTCAGGGATTGAAGCAACAATTTGTCCAGCACCAGCAGCAATAGGGGCTTTTTTCTCAGCCTTTTCAACTCCACGCTTAGTATCTGAGTAACCCTGCTTAAAGCTTTCACTCATTGGAGTTTGTTTAAACTCTCCCGTTTTAATGCCTTCAGCCAAATCAAAATAAGGATCAATTAACGTACGGAGAACACCCCCAGCCATAAAAGAACCGGGCACTTGTTTAGTAAGGCCAGCGCCAAATCCAGCGACTTGATTTTTAATGGTTTCGCCTAAAGAAGGCCCTGAGGGCTCCTCATCTTTAGGTTGTGACATCTCATGCTCAACGATCTCATCAATCTGATCGTTACTATACCCATCAGGTACTTTTATTCTTTTTCCATTTTGAAGTTTAATAGTAGGCATTATTCAACCTCATATTGTAAACCGCTTTTTGTTGTTCTAGTTTTGGAACTAGTTGAAGGTGCTTGAGTTGGGGCAATTAAAGACCTTCTTACACCTGTAGAAGGGTCAATATCTTTCGATAAATCGGAAAACTGTTGTTCTAGCCTATTAAGTTTATTAATTTTTGTTTTTTTGCTATCTAAAGGCCCTGGAATTAACTTTTCAAAGTCTCTCCCTTCTACCACACCAATAGCTCCTCCTGAACGAAGTCTTCCAATTTGATCTTTCAAATCATTTCTCATTGCGTCTAAGTCTCTATCTAATACAGATGTCATCACCATGTTAGATCCAGAGTTAACCTTATCCCTAATTAAGCCGATATTTCTTAAAGCTCCATTAGCCAATGTAAGAGTTTTTGCAGCTTCAGAAGACAATGGTTTTTCACCAGACCTGGCAGCCTTTTCTCTTTCAATCCCTATTTTGGCTAAATCTCTTGAGTTTTCTAAATCATGGCTTCTAATAGTTTCATCTAGAGTTTTACCTCTAAGATCCAATTCTTTCTGTAGTTTATCTGCTTGGTAAGCACTCGCACGAGCTGTATTATAAGCTTGCGTTTCTATCTTATTGCCAGCTGCTTCACGACCTCTTTCACCTAAAAATCCAGTGAATAAACCAGGGGCAAGACCAGCACCACCAGCTAGGCCAATCAAGGCCGGAAGTCCTATGCCTGCGATCTTTGACAAATACCCTTCATGGTGAATCTTAGGCTTCTCTAATCCATACTCATCCAAAGGCGCTTTATTAGGCTCATCATAACCGAGCCATTTCTGTTTTGTGGTGGGCTGAAACAAAGAAGGTTTTGTCTGCCCAGCACTATCTAGGTTTTCAGGATCAGCTTTTGGTTGAATTTGCTCTGTATTTGTTTGTGAAGTCATTGCCTGTTTCAAAGCTTGTTGAGGCAATGTTTCACGTGAAATATCTAAAGACGAAGATATCATTGGAGGCTCTAATTGGTCTCCAACACTTTGATCCCCAAATAAAAACTTTCTTTTAGTTGCCATATTTAAACCCCCAATAAACTCTTAGTTGAACCCAGTGCATTGCTTAAAAAATTAAGAGTAGTCGCTCTGTTAGCGTTGGATTGTTGCGCTGCTTGATTTTGAGTGCCTTGAGCACCTGTAAGGAGCCTAATTAAAGCATCCAGACCTTCACCTTGGTAGGCTCTTTCATTACTTAAAAGATTTGCTTGAGAAGCTATCTTGTTTTGTCCTGCTTCATTTAAAGCCGTTAAGTTTCTAAAAACGTTGTCAAGATTTCCTTTTTCTAAATCAGATCTAGATTGAAAACCCTTATAATTTTCCCCGGCACCAAACTGAGCCTGACCTTCGGCAAATTTAGCAGCACCTAAGTTCTCAGCTGCTTGATCCTGTTGTTGTTTAACTCCTAAATCGACACCTTGCCTCATTCTCTCTAAACCTAATTGAGAAGAAAGATTTGCCAAGTTCTCTCCAGTGGCCCTTTGATTAGCTTCACCTTGCCTTGCAAGCAGCCCAGGACGACGAGTTCCTATAGCTTCACGAAGCTTCTCTAAAGACCCTTGGCCTTCTCTGCGAACATTTTTTGATCCAGCAGCGTAAGCATCATTGTAATACTGCTCTGGGAGGCCTTGATAGTTAAATAAAGAAGCTTTATATGAAGTAGGATTGTAAGCTGAAGTGTAGGTTTGGCTTAATCGAGCAGGATTTGAAAAACCTGCGATAGCTTTATTAGTTGGGTTATAATCAGCTTTCTGACCTCCGGCTGTATAGATACCACCACTCTCTTGGCCATAGACTGGAGCATTTGTATCGGTAAAGTCGTATGTTCCATCAGCACCTTTTTTAGCCCCTAAACGATTAGCTATCCCTTGATAGGCAGCTTTCTGATAAGGCCCTAAATTAGGGTCAGTAGCAGCTTTAGGACCACCTCCACCAAACAAATGACCTATTCCACTTGCAGCTTTTTTAACAAATCCCATAATTAACCCCTTTTGTAATAAATTTCGATATCCTCATATTTGCCATCAACAAAGTCATATGAAGGCAATTCTCCACACTTATCAAATCCTTGATTCTCTAAAGCTTTGCCTAGCCAAAAATCTTTTTTTAAAACTTCACACACTATACCTTTAGCAGCTTTAATTCGAAAGCAATAATCAACAATTTTACTCAAAGCTAAATGTCCTAAACCTTTTCTTTGAATCTCTTTATCCAAAACCAAACTGAACTTGTAAATTCCAAGCTTCTCTGTGCTAATATTAACCAATCCTCTTAAAATATCTTCTTCAGCAAATATAAGAACTTCAGACCCTGCAAATTGGGGTAAATGCCTACAGTCTTCTAAAGTAGGATACTTACCTAATCCTCTCGCAAAATGAGAATACTCAGGATCAATAAAGTACTTAAGAATAATTGGCCCAACTTCTGGGTCAAACGGGAGGAGTTTCAACTGGCACCTCTTTAGCTTTAAAAGCTTCTTTAAGTTTATTTTGAAAATACACTCCTGCTTGTGCTGTCTCTAATCCTTTAGCTTTTACAGCTTCGTTGATTAGAACAATGAGTGTGTTTGCTTCTTGCTCTGTTAGTTCTAAAGTCATAATTGTTCCTTATGTTCCAAATACTACAAAATAAAAAGATGCATCGGTTGCAGCTCCTGCTGAATTTTCTATATCTATGTGAATGGAAGATGCAGTTGGAGTTCCTGGTATTGCATTTAAATTTGCGGCTAATGGGGTAGCAACTACGGCATAGCTATTTGAACTACTAAAAGCTGTTGTAAAATTTAAAATATAAGTTCCACTACCTAACCCCCCATAAGTAACTGAACTTAAATTGAAACTAGATACTATAGTACCTGTCGCACCAATTCTGCCCCAAGCTTTTGCAAAAGATCTACGGCTTGCATAATCAATATTTGAAGGATAACTTTTATCCGGAAGTGCTAGCTCATTAGATGCGGTACTAAAAAGCCCAACAGATCGATTTACAAGAAAACCATTAACGCCACCCACTACAGCTAATAAAACGTTAGCAGCGCTTTCGTAAATGTAAGTATCACCACCACCATCGAAATAAATTCTTTGCAATGCTGGCATTACTAATTCTCCACTTAAAGTTAATCTTGAATTAGTTATATTTAAACTAACGGAACCGCCTGTGACTAGTTGGACCGTATTTGCAGAAGATTCTGTTAAATAAGTATCACCACCACCGTCTAAATAAATATTTCGTCCTGCATCAACAAGGAAATCAATTCCTGCGACACGAACGTTAGAAGGGCTTATCCTGAAATATAATGTATTGTTTGCTGTAAAACCTATTACATTTGCCGCTAATTCGCTAATGTAAGTGTCATTACCACCATCTAGATAAAATCTTTGAGTAGCTTGTATGGCTAAAGCGCGATTTCCTAAGGCTACATTAGATGAATCTAATTGAAGAGCTAGAGTGCTATTAGTGTTTATTTGAATTGTATTTGAAGAAGACTCAAATAGTGATGAAGTTCCTCCAGCGTTTAAAGTGATTGTTTGTGTAGTCGGAACAGTTAAACCCACACTAAATGTGGGACGTCCTGAAAATGAAGGGGTTCCTGAAAATGTACCACTAAACGTCCCTCCAGTAATTGTTGGAGCTGTATCAAGAACAATTCTTCCAGTCCCTGTTTTATTAGGTGCACCAATATTGGTTTGATCTATGTTTGAATAGATTTCGTTGAAATTCGCCATTACTTCATTCGCGTCAGCGGTTGTTCCATTTAATAAGACTACAGGTATTGAGGCCATTTTTTTGCCTTTCTTTAAATACGTTCAATTCTATCTGGCTCATTAGCCAGTGATGCCATTAGCGATTGTGGCACATTGTTATCTTTAATAACTTCAGACATTATCTTAATCGCATCAGGATCTTTTTGACATTTTGTGCAAAGAAATGTTTTAATTTTAAAATTATTAAAGTGCACATATGCTTGCCCAAAGTTCTTCTTCCTTGAGTTCCATTTTCCATCTACATCTTGAACCATGATTTGGTCTTCACATTGTGGGCAATATCCTAACCTCATGTGTGGCTCCTAAAAAATAATTGTTTATTCTGACATGAAATAGAAAAACCGTTAATTTGAAACGGTTGCCCTGCTTTTCTATTTAGAAAACCAACTCTCATAGCTCTAAATCGAGCAAATTGCCTAAACCTATCTTGAAAAACAGCCTGGGAGCCCCAAATGCCAGCGCCCCATATAAAAGCCCCCCAAATTGCGTTTGAGGCTGCTAAAGTAACATTTATCGATGTTTGATTTGTTGTAGTTTGATCAAAATCAAACTGAAGAATCATTGAAATAGGATAATCACCACTCGCGTTGGCATTGATCCATAAAAACCAAAGTTGCTTTAATGTATCATAAGTTCCAATAACATATTTCCAGTTTGAAAAATGGTAGGCATCATAGCCGCCCACTGTATAAGTAGTGGCTGTAGTAGGCAGGACTGTAAAAGCAGGAGTAAAGTTAATCTGAGTTGCTGTATTTGAAGTGACTGTCCCCCATTGATCAACGCCGGGACCGCTAATACACCGAACGACTTTACCTACTAATGAATTGACTACAAACGTTTTAGTAGAATCAGTAATCTGACTTAATGTTGCGCTTGTAACAGTGCCATTTTCCTCAGCGCCATCACCATTTGTTGTAGAATCATCTAATTTCCAAAGAAATCCATTATAATCACCAGAATAAAGATTTTGGACACCATTAATTGTTAGCTGCGTCATTGCTGATACAAACAAATTATTCCAAGGCTCCCAGCAAGGTTTCCCCTTAATAAGGGATTGTGATTCGTTATAAACAATCAAACTATTGTTTGTCGAAGATCCTATGGCACAAGAAAGCATGACTTTAGCAACATTTGCTATTGTATAAGATGTCAATATCGGCAGCTCTTCTTGAGAAGAAATCAATATTTGATTCATTAAAGGGTCGATCTTTAAAGATAACGGATCACTAAAACGAATTTCATTTTGTGAAAAGTCTGTTGCCGTTAAAGAATAAACCTTTTTATTTGAGGCTAAGATGTACAGAATGCCACTATCCTGGACCGCGGCACAGCGATTGTTTAATATACCAACCGCAGAACTGACTCTTCTAGGATCTGTAGTATCAGGGTCACCATTAATGACCCAAATAGACCCCCCTGTGGCAGGAATAAGAGTTCCAAAAACTCTTTTTATGCAACGAATTTTACCATCTAAAATGGCTCCAGATGTATCAGGGACATTCCAAGGGCGATTGACTTTTGAAACTAAATAGTCAGTAGGGCTTGCAGCGTTAACATAAACAACTTTACCAAAGTTTTCTTCAAATACGTTACTTTTAGGAGCGGCTTGGTTATCAAATTCTGCTTCAATGGTTCCATCTACAGGGTTATTGTCATTATAAGCTGTTGTCACGTTATCTGCAATTGTAGCCAATCTATAAGCTACTCCACCTGATGTCGGAGAAACTCTATAAATAACACGCGCATTACATTGAGCAGTTACACCAGGCAAAAGAGTTTCAGTACATACAGGAACAACTAAGTTTATAGAAGCCGGAGCACCTAAAGTATGGCTCGCTATAGGGCTTAATTCATTCTCTTGAACAATAACACCGGCGACAGTACGTGCAAAACTTACATAATAATCATAAGTACCAGCAGGCAAAACGCCTACACCATTAGCGGCAAATGTTGGCGCTGTTGGGCGAGGCATTGACAGATTTGTCCATGTAGTACCATCAAACTTTAAGTTCTCATTTATACCATTCCCCCAAATAAGATACTCGTCATCACCTGTTACAACAAATTCAGTGTCAGGATATGGCCGTGAAGCGTCTAAACCACTCACCTGGACAGTTGCAGCTACAATACCTGATCTGATTGTAGTCCCTGCGGTAATAATTTGCCTCTCTGTGCCATCTGATTTGTGGTAGTCAGAAATAAGCAAAGTTTTCGGCGCACCAGCCATTTGATTAGGTATAGGAGGAGACCCTGCTACATTCATTATTGTAGAACCGTTTCTAGTTCCGAAAGCACCATCCACGGAATAATCAATATTTAGGCAAAGCGATGACTCATCCTCAGGGACCTTAGTTGGGGAATATTTAAGGTTTAACCCGCCTCCGTTATCATAATAAATAGGTGTTTCTAAAGGAAGCCCCATTAGATGACCTCTCCATAAACATAGACATCAAAATAAACAGATCCACCGCCACCAAATGGCGTTGTGATATTTAAAGTTAAAACGTCTGATGAATATAAAAGTCTCGATGTGCCACTTACCTGATATCTATATTGTTGATTGAGAGCGTTAAAGCCTGTGAATGTAGTTGATGGCATGACATTGTCATAAGTTGCGCTATTATTCCCCATAGACGCTACCATCGTGCCTGTTAAGCCAGTTACATCATTAAACTTAAAAACAATTTCAGAAATACTCCAAACAGATGAAACCCCTATATTTAAAGGTACGGTTGCAATTGTATAAGTACTGGTAATTAAGCCATTGATGCTTCCAGCAAGTGCAAGCTGCCCTGAAGTTATCTGAGTCAAATTTGTTAATCTTATGCTTTTTGCATTATCAAAATCATTCTGCATTTGATTGATGTTCGCCATAATTTACTCCAAAACTCTCACAATGAATTGAACATACAAGTCTTCAGCTTGTGTAATAATGCTTGTTGAAAATCGAAGGGTGACAACATCACCAGCTACTAAATTAACTATGCCTGTCACAGATCCTGCATTTGAATTTACAATTGAAACACTCAAAGCAGTTGCAATGTTATTAACATAAATTGTGTATGTATCTGGGAGAAGAAAACCAGACGACACTCTGGTATTTATATTAAGATTTGTGATTTGCGCTTTGCCTGTTGCTATATATAAAGGCTGCATTGTTGTAGTTTCACCCAATGGCCCAATTTCAGCAGTAGAAGCCCCTTGAGTTAATTTACCCAAAGCTGTGAAAACAATTTTATCAGTATATCTATTATCAAAAGAATATCGTGTGTAGTTTTGATCTGATGGGTAAGTGATATAATCGACAATATCGTTTAAGATTAGGATGCCAGATCTTAAGATCGCAGGGCTTGCAAATTGGCCATCACCACTTAATTGAATCCCACTTGCAGGCACAGATGAAAAATTCCAAATATTTGTACCCGCATCATTAATGTAAGATTTACCCTTGATAATCGCGATACTTGAAGAGCCTGTGAATGTAAGAGAGTTATTATCACCGACATCAACATAGGTACATCCATCAATATAAAATGGGCCATCAATTGATGACCCTGTAAATCCAGAGAAAATGCCTAAATTTATATAAGAATCTTTTGCTGTAAAATAATATCCAGTGCCAGTAATTGGGAAACCATTGACAGTAATCGTCGTGCCTGTCCCGTTTATAAAACTAGAGTTGTATAACGTAAATAAGTTGCAAGGACTGGCAGCAGAAACCGGGGACATCGTAATGTTTGAATTATTAAAAAATGTAAGAGAGCTATCCCCGACAAATCCCGTGAACGTATCAGTAATTACAATTCCGTTTGTTCCTGCAAATGTATAAATCTCAGAATCTCGATAAGAATTCGATACACGTCCAAAATTGTGAAAGTTAACATTTCTAAGATAAATCTTTCCACTCGATTGGTTGATGCAAGTATTGGCTCCGCCACCTTGGAATTGAACACCCCTGACAAAAAGAACTGTCTTGCCAGAATTTTGATAAAGAATTGTTGATGATGTATTTGAAAATATGACGTTACCTGGAGTAGTTTCATTACCAACTATTTCAATCATTGTTTCAAGTCCTAAATCTTCAACTTGTCTTGAAATAGTATCCGGAACATCAAAAGAAACTGTTGAATATGTGCCATCAGCAACGTTGATGACATACTTCCCGCCACCAGCTAAATTAGCCTGACTTATCGCATGAGCAATAGTTAACCATGGTGAAAGAGGATCATAGCCAGTATTTGAATCGCTACCAGTTGTTGATACGTAAACATTGTAAATTGAATCTATAGATGCATTAAATCCAATGCTGTTATAAATTAAACCAGTACTTACATTTCGATTAAAAAATACATTTGTGCGAAGTAAGTTTACATCTGTATGATCGACAAAAGGTATACAATCAACACTGCCTATCATTGTCACAGCGCCAGTTCCAAAAGGAACCCAATCTGCATTTGTAAGTCCTGCACCTAACTGATAACTTTGCAGTGGTGATTGTACTGTAACAATCATACCAGCATATCGTTGGATCGCAGGAATCGCATCACGTGCGGTGATATCAGCTTTGATGATTTTATCATCTGCTGGTAACGCGGCTCCTACAAGAAAATTTGACGACGTGTTAATTGACATATTTAGTAAATGTAAGTGTTTCTAAAACCTACCTGCGTTGTTAAATGGTTAAATTCATAAACCCTGTAACTCTGAGATGTTCCATCAAGCCCAGTAATATTCACTGTTCTCACAATATAATCTGCAATTGTTTCAAATCCGCTTTGGTCTAAAATACTTGTTAAAACTGGATAAGCAGAAGGATAAGCAAAGTAGTAAACTTGTGCCGTAGGAGATGTCGTAGTTGTTGTATTTTGTTGAGTCTGGATAATCTTTGTTAACAAGCCAATCTGTGCGCCAGTTAACCCAGGAGCCCCAACTCCATAATAATATGGATATACGAATGAATAAGTCTGAGTCGCTGTTCCAGTACTTGTACCATCACCAACTGTGGCTGTGTATGTTGTGTTCGTAGATACTGGTGATGATGTATCCGTGTAAGGGGCTTCAGGCCCTCCACTAGGAGCAGGTGAAGGGTAACTGTAAATAACGCCTACACCACTACGACTTAGAGTGAGTGTTGTAATAGGGTTTGAACGACGTGTTGTGGTTGGAGTTAATACTGGGTTTGTAACTGTATCCCCGAACTCTCTTAAACCAGCCGAAGGAGAAATAGCCAAAGATACTAAAGGGCCTTGATATGGATATAATGCAGCTCTCAAAGTTGTTTCAATAGCAACAGGGCTTGTTCCTAGATTTGTACCAGAAGCTATACCACCAACGGTGGCTGTGGTAACTCCCTGAGGCGTCCAACTGGCTCCTCCTGGAGTAATAGCGTAGGGCTCCCAATCTGCGTCGACAGAGAGAACACCGCCAGGCCAAGAGTTCTTTAAGCGATATGTGGTGCCATCCGCTTCTACTCCTACAAACATCAATCTTTGCAATCTTGGGACAGGGATTGCATTTCTGTCAGCTATAGTTGCAACAGTACGAAGCCCACCCAATCCCCATTGAGGATCAGTAACCGGATAAGTATCTGCGCTATCCGTTGGTACTGCGGCACCTCCTAAAACTATTCCAGGGACAACTGCCATTGTTTAATCCTTTATAAAATCTGCCACGTTACACTTGCGCCACTGTACGTGTTATTAGTTCTTAAAATATAATAGTTTTGTGTGTACCCTGACGCATTCGTCAGAGACACAGTAGTTGTTGTGTAGTCCGTAAACGTAAAGCCGTTAAATAAAGTTGAGCTTGGAAGTCCAAATGAAGTTGGATAGGAAATGTAACAATAATTCGATCCGCCACCTACAGAGCAGTCAAAACTGTAAGTTCCAACTCTTGTACTTGTTAAAACAACTGAAGACCCAAATGCCGAAACAATCCCAGAACCTGTACTGATAACAGAAGTTGAAACACCATTATATCTACCAGGCAAAAATGAATACGTAGCAGTTCCTGTGCTTGTGCTAGTTCCGTCTCCAACTGTAGCAGTGTAAGTTGTATTACTTGAAACAGCCCCAGAAGTGTCTGTATAAGGAGCTTCAGTCCCTCCAGAAGGGGCTGGGCTTGGGTAAGTATGAATCAGGGTTACCCCACGGCTTAGCGTTAAAGTCGTAATAGGATTAGTTCTACGAGTTGTCGTAGGCGTTAATATTGGCGCAGCAATAGACGTCCCTATTTCACGAGTTCCAGCCGATGGATTTAAAACCAATGAAACAAGAGGCCCTTGATAAGGATAAAATTCCTGAATCATTGTATCAGCAATATTTACAGGCGCAGTCCCTAAGTTAGTTCCTGCAGCAATACCACCAACTGTAGCCGTTGTAACTCCTTGAGGTGTCCATGTTGCTGTCCCGCTTCCGCCAAATTGTGGGTAAACGTAATTTGCCATAATTAACTCAAAAGACCAAAAGTCCTTAAACAATCATAAGCCTTCTGAAGCATGTCTTGCTCAGTGGCTCCGTAAGTTCCGCTTGCTGTTTGTGATCCACCTGTTTGTTGGCCTGCTAGCGTTGATCCGAAAAAACTAAGATTTCCTGAAGCCCTTAAAGAGCCAACAACATCTAATTGAGCGCCTGGAGCAGCTGTATTAATGCCAACAAATCTTGTTGTATAATCTATTGCGAAAGATGCTGTTTGCCCAAAGCGGTAGATCAAATAATTATTAGCTCCAGCTTGTTGTTCCCAGAATGGTGTTGGTTGCAAGCTAGTAGACCATCGGATTAAAGGGACACGCCCTACCCCTGCATTAATTCTAATGCCATTATCTGTTGTTTGATTTGTGTCGATTACAAGATTTTCTATTGTATTCGCTTGATCTAGCGCGAGATTATCAACTTGCGCAGACTTATTTAGTATGTGCATCCGACGCCAAGGTGTTACAGTATTAATCCCAATATTATTACTTGTAGGAAGAATTGTAAAAGGGGTTGTCCCATCTGTATATGATTGTAATGCAAAAGCACCAGCTCCAGCAGGGTCTGCAGCACCAGATGAAACAACTCTCCAATCTGATGCGGATGTATTATTTATTCTAAATCTTGGGCCTACTGGGCCAGACGTTTCAATTTCAACATCACTTGTAAAAGGGCCCAAATAACTGATGTCTGGAGTCGCACCACCACTTGATGACAAAGGTGCTGAGGCGGTGACTGAACTTACTCCGCCGCCACCCCCACTAAAATTAGGATAAACAAAGTTAGCCATTTTAGAAGCATCCCCTTGTCATAATCAATGTACAGGCATTCGTTGCGTTTGTGGTAACTCTCTTAAACCTTAGACGAGACCAAAGAATTGGTAATGATATCATTAAAGACCCAGTTGCAGTGATTGAAGTAGCTCCACCTGAAGTCAAATCAGATGTAATATCAGTCCATGTAGCCGACGCATCAGCGACATCAGGCTTATCATTCGATACTTCAATCGTGAGTGTCGTTGCTTGCAAAACAAACTGAAGCGAAAAAATGTTGTATCCGTCTTTTGCTAATCCAACATATAAATAAGATGTGTCCGCATCTGGCAATTGACCATTTACTACAGCCAATATCTTACCATCCAAACTTGTTGGAATGGATAATGGTGGGGTACAGCCTAAAACACTTAAAGTCGAATCTGCCATAAAATCTCCTTAAAAATAACCGCTGTTAAAAATATTCCATGAGTAATCCATTCCAATCTGATCCACAGATTCTGGAGTTTCATCTCTCTCTAAACTTGCCATGAATTTTTCTTCGTACATTTCTTTCGTTCTTGTAAATGTACTGACATCAGATACGCCACCAACACCATCCTTAGCTTCTAAAGCTCTTATCGTTGCATAAATCTGAATGAGAGGTTCCCACATAGCAGGAAAACATGAATCAAATGTGAAAGAATCCAAGCTTGAAGCAGTTGGGTAAGTTGGTATGTAATTATACCACAAGAGCAGTCCGCTATGCGCTTGCCCTGTTGGTGATGGGGCCTCTGTTGAAGTAGGGGTTGGCTCAATAACAATGTCCATGCCTCTTTGGTTATATGTAGGGATGTAAGAATCTCCTGTTGCTATAGCAATTGTTGAGTTAATCTTAAATCGTCTTTCATTTAACTTCATCGGTACGGAACTTCCATTGCTTAACCATCTCTCTAACTTAGAGATTGTATAAAAAGGAGGCGTAAATCCATCCACATTTATAAGAGGATTGCCTGCAGTAAAACCTAAGTTTCTTGAAGTCTCAAAATATCCTTGGCCCTCATCGATCATAATCATCGAATAATAAGCATAAGCTTCACCAATATACTGATTCAGCTCAGCATCTGTTGAATAATACGGCGCAACTGTATCACTTAAATTGCGTCTAACATTAGCTCTTATTGTTCCAAGGGTTGATCCCATTAGTTTTTAATCTCCTCTAAGATATTAACTTCTGAAAAACTCTTAGGACGACCACGTTTAGCTTTTACAATCTCTTCAACTTTCTGCTCTTCCATCTGACCTTCAAAAATATTTTTGATGTCTAAAAGATCTGTTTTAAAAGACTTGATAGGCTCAAAAGTGCCATCAGTTTTATATTTGTCTTTTATCTCTTCAATCCATTGCTCAACTTCTACAAGCCGACGGGGCTTATCTACTGTCACACCATTTCTTTTCTTTTCATCAATATACATGTAGGCGTTTGCTCTAACTTCCATCAAATAGCCCAAATAATTCATGAGCCCTTGCTTCTCTTTAGCTTCAAGATCATCGCCAGGATTAACCACAACCAGACCATGCTTTTCATATTGAGCTAAAGCATAATCAAATTCTTCAGGTACTTTAGTCAGGCTTCTTGGTTGAAAACGATAACCCTTGCTTCTAAATTGAGTCCTAAAAGGCTCAAGGCTTGTATTGTATACGTTTAGGTAGGACGGCATATAATTCCTTTCGGTTTGTTTGTTATTTTTGGATAACCTGCTATTGCATCAGACTTTGGTAAGTTTTGAAGTTCTAAAAACCCTTTTCGCCATTGATGAATGTCATGTCGTATCTTGTACTGGTTCTCTTCTGAGATCTTTTTTTCTAAATTAGCGCGATAATCATCAGCTTGAGACAATAATTTATCATAAAATTTATCACCATCCGGATGAGCTTCTTCCCATCTTTTTCTCATCCAATTAAGATGTTCAAATATATGATCTCCTACTGGCATAGGATTTCCAAAATCATCCTCACACTTCATAAGAATCTGCCAGCCACTGTTGTCTTCTCTCCAAACAAGAACAACCCAACGCTTAGTGAACTGATCAAACATCAATTTTAAATTCGGATCGTAAGCCTGAAGCCTACGCTCAAAAGTAGGGTCTGTAAGAATAGTGCTATAACGCTCACCAAACTTATTTCCTAAGATGTCTTGTTTTGTCGTTTGCTTATCCAAAAATCCCTCACAAATTAGAGCCCCTCCAAGGTCTCCCAAGGAGGGGCATCTAAAATTAGAACGTAGGCTCAGTTAAACCAGTCAAGCGGCCATGAGCATTTCGTTTGTCTGTAGCCAAGTTCGCCACGTACTTGTAGTACATGCCGATTTGGTCATAACCAACGACCTGATAAGCCGTGTTGCCAGAGTAATCAGCCAAGAACATTTCACGAGTTTGAAGCTTTTCAATATGATTAAGGTCGTACATACCAACTTCACCAATATCGTAGTCTTTGTCGTACAACCATTCCATATCCATCCATTTAAGAACAGTTGCGCCACCTTCAACAGTTGCGGGTTCATAGCGCACTTTTTGAAGCTCAGAGTTTAAAAACACTCTTTGCTGACCGTTGTTAGAAATGAGGAAGTTAGGATTTCCACCACCAATAGATCGGATACGGTTATATGTCTGCTGCAGAAGATCCTGAGATACAGGAACACCACCTGCAGAGATAACGTTTCCTACCCATTCTGGGTTGCTTGAAACAGCCAAACCTTCAAATGTTGTAGAATAAGTTGTTGTATCGCAAATAGCCTGAAGACCAGTGATTTCTTTTCCGCCAGTAGGAGGATTATCAAGCACTGTATAAAGAACAATAATGTCGTTATCAGACCATGTGTAAGCAGCATCCAAAGTCAATGTTGATGTGTTGTAATTAACAGCAGTGACAGTGGCTCCAGATACCTCTTTAATACCAGTTCCGCCCAATGAAGGAGGGAGGCCAGTCCACAAATCCAATCTCATATTTCTACGGAAAGGAAGAGCATTATCAACAACTAAAGAAGTTGTTGCCACACCAGCACCATTAGCAAGAGTCAATTGACCAGTTCCCTTATTCAAACCCTGACGGTTAACAGCAGAAACTAAACGTTTCTGGCCATCTGTCATGATAGCGTCTTGAGTCGCCGCAAAAGCCTGCACATTGTTCTTGGACAATTCGATCGAATTACCAGTCACAGCAATTGGAATCACGTTTGTCTTAGGAAGAATGACAGGATTTTGAGGATTGAAATTTCCTGGATCCTGAAATGCTTGAGTCTCGTTAATCGCTCCGCCAGTTTCGTTACCAGTCATCGAAACGACAAGGTATGTTCCTTGTGGAGACAGCTTCAATGGAGAGATTTTAAATTTCTTCCAGGAAGGAGCCAGCAAATTCTGTTGATTTACAAAGCTATCACTATTTTCACCATAAACGCGTTTGTAGTTTGCAAACGCCGTAGTTGTATTATCTGCACCCATATATTTCTCCTATTACGAATCAAATCCCCATGAGGAATTTTGTTTCGCCATATCAGCCAGAAAAGCGATCCTTTGTTCACGACTCATAGTAGGTTTAGCCGTTGTGGCTGCACCGTTCTTAGAGCCAGAGGAAGGAACGCTTTTCGTCACTGCTTGTTGTAATGTTTGATTTTTATGAGCAGAAAAACCTTTGAAAACTCTATCTCTTGCTTGCTGATACTGTTCAGCAGTAGCCAACTCAGGCTTTCCATTAGTAGCTTTATTCAATTTAGCCCAAATAGCATCTGCAATAGTCTCAACTCTTTCCATGTCTCCTTGACCATTTTTATCAAGAAAACCTGCATCAATAAGGTCTTTGTCAAAACGTTCTTCTAAAGACTTGGAGTTTTGCTGGATATAAGTTTGCTCATTTTTCTGCTCAAACTCTTGCTTCCACTTCTCGATCTGATCAACCCGACTAGCTTTTTCATAAAGCATCTTTAACAGCTTAGCTGTTTCGGGCTCATACTGATCGAAATTAATTTGAGGCTCTTGAGATTCAGCGGTTTCAATTAAAGTCTTTACATCTACACCTAAAGATTGAGCTAATTGCTTTAACCCATTTTTAGGATCTTGACGCAAAGCCTGTAAATCTCTTTGAATGCCTGCTCTCTCAGCCTCCCATGCTTTCCGCTCATTTTCTAAGCGGCTTAAATTCTCACGCATTTGCTTGAAGTTATAATCCTTGCTTTTAGGCTCAGATTGACTTTGTGCTTCATGCGACCCTTGTTCAATGGATTCCGGCGATGAATCCGGGTTACTGACGGGTTCAGTACCCTGCGTTACGCCTTCTGCTTGACCTTCCATTTTATCTCCTCGGTCGTTACGCGACCACTCGTTAAAAGTTTTATTACCGGTTACGCCGGTAAGACGTTACTTGGTGCATTTTGAGAAACATCAGGTGGCGGAGCGCCAGGAGGAAGTTGTGTCCCTACACCCTGAGATATAGGGGCTCCTTGCATTGCCGCCATCTGCGCTTGCTGCTGTGCCAACGCGTCCTTATGTTCCTGAATATGCATCAAATAGGCTTGCTTAATTTCATTCGAAGACCGCTCTAAAAACTTAGGTTCTTTTGCTTTTGAAATATGACAACTAAGATGTAACGCATGATCGTCCTCAATCCAAAACTGAGGAGGCATACCCTTAATCATCAGATCATTTTCCCAATAAGCCTTGTCCACATCAGCTGCTTGATCGACTTCAAAACCCTTCTCTCCAAACTTAGAGAGCAACTCTTTACGAAGTTTAGCTCCACGAGCTGAATCCTCAGGCAAAGGCCCTAAAAGCCCTTCCTTAGCGAACTCTTTAAACAACTCACGTGTAGCTTTCTCAGACCTAGGAATCATTGATCCAGGCTCAATCCTGACCGTCAACCCATCTCCGATATCTTCTCCAACAAACGTCTGGAGATCCATATCGAGGGCATCTTTTGCGATCATTCTTAAGTAATCGATAATGTCTTTATTAGGAACTTTGTTAAAGTTACGGATAATACGAAGCTTCTTAGTCAAACCTTGTTCATGGAACTTTTCCCATGAAATCATGAAATCACTTCTTTGGCTTGTTGCGTTATCTAACAAAGTCTCAATAGCCGCAGCAGCAGTCACACCTTTAGGAGGCTCACCACTCATAATCATGTTGGTGCCAGCAATTCGAACCATACTTTGAATCAACATGTCTCTTTCATTAAAGAATTGAGGAGGAAGAGCCACACCAGGCCACTTTTCAGGCTTATAACCTGATGGATGCGGTTTAAACGTATAAACTTGAGCCCCTTGTCCATTTAAAACACCCCTCTTAAGAGAGTTCTCAGGTGTCAAAATATCAACTTTAGCTAACGTGTTAGCGTTTTGTAAAATCGCACCATTAATTTCATTTAAACGAATCTGAATGGGCAGAATAGACTCAACTAATGACTTCCCAAGAGTTCTCCCGACATACAAATCATTCACAAAGAATGAATAAGGATGCCACATCGAGTTTTCATAAGGCATGTAATATGGAGACCCTAGATCATCACCGTTATTGTAAGAATCATAGACAGCAATACCATTAGCCAACACAATCATTCGACCTTTAGGAAGATCATCAGACGGCTGAACATACACTTCTTGAAACAAAGCTTTGCCTGTAAGTCTTAAGTTAGCTGAAGATCCGTAGTTAAATGGAGTGGCGTACTTTAACCGCTCTAAAGTTGTTAGAGAATACCCTATAGACTCGCCATCACCTATTTTAGCTCCTGCACCAGTGTAACCAGGCTCATCTTTGTCATACATCTGCTTGCCCCATTCTACAGGCATTAGATAACTTTCCATAATCCATGGAAGAGTATCAAAATCAGTGTACGACCAATCAAAGCTGATCGACATCGGGGTCAAGATTGCAACCTTGTTATCTCCAGATTGCATTTCACGAGTCTGAACATCGCCAGTTTCAGGGTCTACAACTTCATTCCCTAACTCATCATAGACAGGTATTTGAAATTTACTTCCAGCAGATGAATCCCAATAGTCTTTGCGAATACATGTCCCAAAAACAAACGCATAAAAAGCCGCTGTTTTAGACATGTTTACTTCATTATCTAAATTATACTTTGCATCTAAAATACGATTAGCAATAGCCGCTCTCGCATCCCCTTCTTCATTCTTTTCAGGAGCATAAACATCAATTACAGGTTTAGCGCGTGTCGCATAAGACACTAAAGTCCTGATAATCGGTTCAATCTCGTTAGTTATATAAGCACGAGATCTTAAAGCCTGATTGTCATTTGCATAGAGATTACCACCAGAAAACTGCATCGTAGAAGAGGTTTGAGGAATAATTGCTTGGTTGCCATTAGCAAAAGCAGCATTACGTTCCCAAAGACGCACAAGCATGTGCTTAGACTCTTGATCATTTTCAAAAGCCTTCTTTAAGAAGGATTCAGCCGTCTTTGTGTCTTGATACAACTCTTTCAACTAATCCTCCATTTTCTCCGCTGCTGAATGCTGGCCAAACTCATCAACTATTAAAACCTGATCATGCTCCGATGACCCATAGTAATCACCCTTAGGATCATAATCTGACCGAAAGGCTGTCAGCACATTAGGGTTGCTAATTGCCAACAGCCTATCGGCTAGATCTTTGTTCTGCGTGCGGAGCCAATCGATCTGCTCTTTTAAAGCTTCACATGTAGAACATTTAAACATTAAGGCTGAGATCCGTTGTTCAAGCAGAACATTTGATAAGTTCCGGTTGAGTTAGCAGTAGCTGTAAGATTGAAAACAACGCGGCTTAAAGTTACGTTGAATGATGTTACTCCACCAGCTTGCGTTGCATCACTTGCATTAGGTGTAAGAGATACATATCCACCAACTCCAGAAGATCCATTTGCTCCCACGATTGACGTAAGACCAGCGCCACCATTTGCAGCAGCAGTGAAAACTCCAGAAGCATTTGTATATCCAGGGGCAATGACTCCCGTAGTGTCTCCACCTGAAAGTGAATATGTACCAGTTACCAAAACCAATGAAGGTGTATTACCACCAAAGTTTGTAACGCTTGTTTGTGTTGTTACGAAAGCCATATAATTCTCCTTTTATTGTCCAAAGACGATATAGTTACCTACTACTGTTGATAAATTTGTACCGTTTGCCACTTCTGTTAAACCACCACCACCTGCGGCCACTGTATGCGTATGCCCTGTCATGGCCGTGCCAACGAACGTTTGAGGCGCTGCGCTTGCTGTCAACGAAGATACAACAACGGCACTTGCGGCGTTAGACAAGACGTCATAACTGCCAGCATCTGTATTTGCGACGCCCTGCACTGTAAAAGAAACCGGCGCTGCTGCTGCTGCTGTGTTACTTAAAATTAAATTAGGAGGAGTTGTGGCTGTCCCTTGAACTAACCACTTACCTCTGAATTGATTTAATGCACATGTCTGGTTATCTGTTGTTGTAATAACCTGGCCAACAGCAGTTGTTCCAACGCCTGAAATTTCAGGTGATAAAGATTGACCATCTGCGGTTCCAACACCTGTACCAGTTACAGCACTAACACTATTAGTGCCTGCTGGAGTTCCTGCTGATGTAGATCCGGTTGATCCCCCAGCTCCACCAGCCGCTGTAAACGCCATAAGTTTAGAGCTTGTGTAGTTATAAACTAGAATGTCCCCGCTTGATGTCGTGACGATAAGTGAGTTGATAACACTTAAAGAAAACATCGCAGGTGTTAATGAATACCCGCCGGTCGGATAAGAGCTGTCTAGCGTCAACTGCCCTTCAACCCCACTTTGTGACCCAAAGTTCTGAGGTTTTTTTGAGTTAATTGTAATTGCCATTTATTTCTCCTTAATAAAAATCTTCGTTTGTTGGTCCTGCATAACTCTTGTCATAAATTTCTTCTTGCGCTGCGCTCTCACCCTCTCGCTCTTGCTTGCTTGACATCTTGTAAAACCATTCATGAGAGTTTAACTTCTCTGGCTTTCCTTCTTTTAAGTATCTCTCTTCTGAGTAATCTCTAACCATCCCCACTGCGTGTATGAGAGCATCTGCTAAATCGTTCTTTTCTCCTGCGCCTCTAAAGCTTAACATCTGACGTCTTGTATCACTCGTGTTCACTCTCACCCTGCCTTGTGAAAAGAAGTGACTAACGCTCATTGCCCTCGCTACTTTGTCTCTGTTTGCTTTTAAGGGAGTCACCGGTATCCAAAGTCGTTGACACTCTTGTATCAAGGCCTTTTGATAGGCGACATCCTCTATTCCAAAACAATCTATCTGATATTTTTTATGAACCGCTTGAATGACTTTAATCTGCTCTTCAAAGGTCCAATGGCCATGTAAGGTTTCTAACTCGTGCACAGTTGCTGGGGATGTGTAACTTAGACCTACAACACAAATTGCTGTCTCATCGGCTAACTCACTCTTGCTTATTGCTGGATCTACAGCTGCGTAGAATGCTGCATACTCGTTGTTTTCTGCCAGCCCTGACTTTAACCAGTCAGGCTTAAATATAATACCTTCATGCGGGATAGGCTCTTGTTGATACAAACATGACCAGTCATACTCTCCTACAGTCCTTCTAATGTCGTTTAAAGCGTCTAGGTTGTACGATTCAGGCCAGAGAGGCTGTCCACTATCACTTATCGCCTTTAAGTTGAATACAGTCCAATCTGAAGCGTTCTCGTTAGCAAGTATCTGGCCGATCAGATCCTCTTCATGCCACCGAGTCATGATCACAACTACCGCACCTTGAGGCATCAAACGGGTATAAGCGACCGATCGGTACCAATCCCAAAGCTTTGTCCTCATAGCCTCTGAGTCAGCTTCCTCTCGGTTCTTAATAGGATCATCGATTAAGAGAAGGTGAGCACCACGTCCGGTGATAGGGCCGCCCGCACCCACTCCGAAGTATGTTCCGCCATCTGTCGTTTCAAACCTTGCAGCCGCTTTAGAATCAGCTCTTAATTTAGCTTCTGGGAACACAGCTTTGAAGTAGCTATCTGCTAACTGGTCTCGGACCTTTCTACCAAAATCATCACTCAAATCTTGTCCGTATGTTGCTGCTATTAAGTACTTACTAGGGTTCCTACCCATATACCAAGCAGGGAAATACTGAGAGCACAGCATGGATTTTCCGTGCCTCGGCGGGATAGTAATAATCACACGCTTAAGCTCACCAGACTCTACCTTCTCCAGTATAGACGCCATCTTTTTGATGTGAGATGGCATCTTGAAGTATTCATTTGTCAAAGAACAATAGCTTAATAACTTACTTCTTGCTGCATTTAGAACATCGCTTGCTTGCATAGTGTTTTTACTATCTAAAAAATATTCAGATTCTTTTGCCCGAAGGCTCTCTCTTACTCATTTTTAGCAGCTTTAATCACATTTGCAGCATGCTCAGGACTAATCGTTAAACTCATCGTTCCCTTGTTATTTACTTCACTCTTTTCAACATACAAACCAGCCAACAAAAGATGCTCTCTACAAGCTTTAAGCTGAATAGATGCATCTTCACTGAGTCTTAATTCTTTTATGATTTGTATTGATTTAGATAACTCAGCGTAAATCTCTTTACGCGCTTCAACGAGCGCAACATCATTCTGACACTCTTCAGAGAGCTCTTGAGATGATTTATCATAACTAGGTGATTTCAACATTCACACTAGTTTAGCATAGCACTTTAAAAAGTTGGATGTAGCGTAGATGTAGTCTAATTAAATAACTTCAAGTTTCTTAAGCCAGAGGTGGACTCTATCTGGGGTGATGATCCATCTTGCTCTGTTAGTGTGATTCATTGTGCGAATAAACGGAAGCCTTACTCTATATAAGTGCCATTTTTGTAGAGTGCGCCAATGATAACCTGTGTACTCTGAAAGACCTTTCCACCCGCGGATGTAGAAGCTTTTAATATCCATACACGCCTCTTAAATCTCTTGAGCATCTAGGGTGGCGAAGCTCTCTCAAGATACGGGCTTCTATCTGCCTTGGTCTTTCTCGAGAAAATTGACCAAATCCAAAGTGCTCACCTATATCCTGCAACGTTGCATTCCCCCAAAACCGCATAAATAATAACTGCTTCCACCGCGTACTTGTAAATCTATTCAAGACATCTTCGATTGCCATCAAATCCGGAACGTCTAGCTTATCTCTATAAGCACTATAAACGTCTAGTATGTAGTGATCTTTAAACTTCATTCTTTGCTTTAGTGCAACTTTGATGAATGAATTGAAACACTAAATCCTTAGCTTGTTCTAGCTCTAAATCTTGCCCTTGAGTTTTAGCTCTTTCAATAACTAACAAGGCTAAATCTTCTAAAAAATTATTGTAGTCGTTTTGATCTAAAAGAATCATTTTAGTAAAAATACATTAGCAATTTCATATACTAATATCAACTTTAAAATTATTTTAATATTTATTTGTTTTCTTTATTGACAAACCTAACGAGATGCTAGATAGTCGTTTCATGAACAACACACAAACAACCCCAGACTTAGAGTACACACAAGACGGCATGTTTACTCGTTTTTACCCAAACACTTCAGAAGGCGAATCAGCATGGCGGGTTATGGCCGCTTACCGCAACCGTGTCGGCGAGGACTCTCCCGAACACTCGCAAATCAACGCATAAGGAGGAAACACCATGTCATTCATCAATCCGTGTCACCGCAGCCTCGCCTATGGCGACGGCCACATCCAGGGCGACGGCCAACTCGGCCAGGTGGTCCGCGTGGTCGGCGACGACCTGTTCGCCGTCAACACCGATCCCACCAAGCGCTCCTTCGGCATCCTGATCAAGGATTACGCCGGTGGCGAAATGCCCGGCATCTACTGCGACGGCGGCGTTTACGAGACTGACGCCTTCGAAGGGACCGTCGTCGCCGGAGACGACCTGAAAGTTTCGGCGGGCGGTCGCCTGACCAACGGCGTCGCGGCCGGAGAGCACGTCGTCGCCCACGCCATTTCCGTACAGAGCGGCGTCCTCAAATTCCGCCTGCTCGTCTAACCCAAGGAGGAAAATAAATTGCGTGCTATCAGGGAACTTAACGACGCTATGATTCAGTTTTACAAAGCTATCTCTGAGTTCAGCAAAGGCGCTGAGAAGCTCATCGCGGGTTTTTATCATGCTAGCAACATGTTCACCCAGTCCTTGATAAGTTCGTATGATCTTATTCAGTTGTGTGATTCTATTCCAAAGCCAGCCAATAAGACCAATGATGGAAACGCCGGAGATGTTAAGCCAGTTTGATTTAATCCATAGTAGTATTTGATCAAATGTCATCATGATTTGAAAGGTTTTTTAGATGTTAAAAGAAAATGTTCCATTTTTATTAAAGCTACCAAAAGCGTTGCATAAGCTTTTGAAGAAAAGAGCCGAATCGGAAAACAGGTCTCTGCATAGTCAGATACTTACTTTCTTGGAGAGTCAATGCTCTGATCAAAGACAGTCTCCAAGATCGTCAAGATCTGTGCGTGTAAAGAACGATTTTCTTTCTGCGCTATCTTCACAAGCCGCTGGTGCAGCGAAGGTGAAGGATAGACTACATCATAATGATTTAATCGATAATAGCTATATAGCTCATCATAATTGGGAACCTGATACTGCCTGTATAACTCAGAACGGACAAATGGTAAATTTTTATGATGATGATGTTATTACCTTCATCGCCGCCGCCAAGAACTACGACTCACCAGCAATCATTCGTCAGCTTGTGGAGAGGGTTAAGGAGTTGGAGGCATTATGCCATGCGAAATAATTAAGACAGAAAAGTATGCTTTATTCGTTTGTTAAAGAGGCAGTAGTAGAAAAAGATGCATTCAATGCGGAAGAGTATCTAACTTGCTTTGCGACTTTAGGCTTTCAGGCTTTCAGGCTCAATGGCTGTGAAGACTTGCGATAGAAGCCTATGTTTAAAGTGTACGAATAAGCATGATGGATTAGATTTATGTTCAGCACATTTCAAGATTGCAAAGGAAGCGCAGGTGAAGTTGTGAATAAAAGACAACGTAAAAAGTTTTGGAAGAAGCATGATGCTAAATTCAGAAAAGCTATGCGTTCTTATTTATCCCCAGAAATGGAACCTGTTACGCAGGAAATGTTGCAGAATACTATGAATAGCGCATTTAACCAATCAACAATATCAGTTTGGCTAAACGAATTTGAGGCACCATGTGGCACAAAGTAGAAGATTTTGACCGAGATGTTAAGGTGGGCGATAAGTTATCAAGATTATGTCTTGTCCCATATGATCTTGGGAACGTTTTTACAGTAACAGCTATCGGAAGAGATTATTATTTGGCTTACCAAGAAAGTGCTAGGATCGAATATTCTTTTAATAAAATAGATTGGCAAGTCTGGAGAGAGCCTGTGAGATTTAGGGCGAGCTTTGAAATGCCTTATTATTCTGTGAAAGATAATTTTGAAATAACAAAACATACTGAACTTGGATTAAGTTATGATTATGAAAGACATAATGCGGGTAATTATTTTCATACATCATATCAAGCCCAACGCTACGCTGACGAATGCAAGAAGGTAGCTGAGAGGCTGCATGAAAAGTGGGGGGAGTAATATGGATCTAACAAAATCAAAAAAAGAATCAGACGAGGTTTTGAATTTAATTATTAGCAAGATGAAACCTCTTTCTTGCGATGAAACAAGAGCATTCTTCGGGCTAATTACTGTAAATATGATTAATATTCTAAAGAATATTGACAGGCATCTTCTCATCTCAGTGATTGAGAAGGGACTGATGGATAAATCATGAAATTCTTCTCAAAAGAGTTAAGTCAGAAGCTATCAGAGATTGGGTGTGTTGGTGACGATACTTTAGGATATGACAATTCTGGACATGTTCGGCCACTCCCTCATAATAGTTTTGCTGGATGGGCGTTGGATGAGTTTGGTCCATATCATGATGCTTTTTCAATAGAAGATTTCCTAGGCGACAGCCCTCGTGCGATGGAGAACTGCAAAAAACTTTCGGCTATTACGCCTCAAGATTTAACAGAGGCAGAACCATTTCGAGTCTATAAAATGGAGAATATGGCGTTATCGTCTTTTAGACTCCAAAGACCAAGAGAAGTTTATCGCAGAGAGTGTGGGGTTATGAATCAAGATGAATCTTTATTTGGCAAAGGTTTTGTGTATTGCTTGGGACTATTTCTTTGTCATGCCGATAAGAGGTTTGATGATAAAAAAAATAACCTGCCGTCTTGGATGTGGTTAGACGGAGCCAAGGATCACATATATGAATTCGATGCTGACATAGCGCCTATTCAATTAAGAGATGTTTGTGTTAATTTTAAGAAATCAGTTCTTAATGCTGATAAGGATTCATTAGCATGGGATAACGTTGAAGCTATGGTTAAATGCGCAAAAGATATTCTATTTATGTATGATCAATTAAATGGTTTTAAACCAATGAGAGGATCTTATGAATAAGATCGATGAATGGATTAAGGGAGTAACCGAGAACGTTAATATGCATGATGAATCATGCCCTGACATGTACTATCACATAAAAACTTTACTGCATACGCATAAAAAGACTCTCCGCATCATCGAGATAATGAAAGAGGCGCTTGAGTGGTATGCTGATGATAAATTGTGGGCATCGACTGAATATTGTTCAAATCAGCATTTGTTTACAGAGAGAACTTCAGGCGCTGAACTGGCCCAGGAAGCACTTGCACGAGCAGAGAAAGAGATATCATGACGCTGTTAGAGATTAATAAGAAGATAGCTTCAATGCGTGAACATGATGGGATTGATGATGCCCATCCATGGGACATCAAGAAAAATAGATTTTACAGCTGGGCAGGATCAATTGAAGATGCTTGGGAGTTGTTTGAGGAGATTCCTACTCCAAAAAGCATTCATCATTCCGGAATAATGGATTATCAAATTTGGTATGGGAAACCAGAGCCAAAAAGTGGATATCAATTCCGTGTGCGCGCAGATACAGCGTCAAAAGCAATTTGTCTTGCATGGATTAAGTGGAAGGAAAGTAATGCCAAGTAGCTCAGTTGGCATATTTATATTGACCGAACGTTCGAATTGTTACACCCATATGCAATGAGTCAGATCCGTGGTACTCTAGTGGCAAGAGACAGCACTGTTAATGCTGCGGGGGCAACCCCATCGCAGGTTCGAATCCTGCCCACGGAGCCATTATTCCCAGAAATGGGTAAAAGACGTATTGTTAATGGATATATAGCTTATTGGAGCAGAAACAGACAAACTCTCTATGAACATAGATTAGTAATGGAAAATATTATTAATAGAAAGTTATCTCCTAATGAGCATGTACATCACATTAATGGTAATAAAATGGATAATAACCCATCAAATCTTGAAGTCTTAACTAATAAAGAACATTCAGCTAAACATCATCCAAAAAAAGAGATCCATCCGAAAAAATGCCCAACATGTCTTAAAATATTTAACCCTTCCATAAATAAGATTAAATATTGCTCTTCTAAATGTGCTTGTTTTGGAAGAAGAAAAGTTGAGAGACCTTCTTTAGAAGATTTGAAGATTTTAGTAAGTCAATCTAATCGATGCAAAGTTGCCAGAGATTTTGGAGTAAGCGAAACCGCAGTGAGAAAATGGCTTAAAGTTAAAATGTATAAATAGAACCTGGTTCAATTCCAGGCTTGGCAGTATAAAGGAGAATCAAATGAAAAAAGCAATCATTATTTTAGCAATAAGTTGGTTAGGGTTCACATCTTACCAAGACGCTATGTGTATGCAGGAATGTTTAAACGAAGGGCATATGTATGGATACTGCAAAAGAATTTGCAGCTACTAAAAGATGCCCATTACATGTTAAAACTTGACCTGATAGTTGTTCTGAATTATTGCTTAAACACATAATAAATGCCTTTCTGTTTTGATAAAGCCCGCCTAGTCCGCGGGTTTTGTCGCTTTAATGGGTTGCTATTCTATTTCAAAAACCTCAACAGGAGTTAAGCCAAGCATTTGGCCGATTTTAATCAACCGTTCATCGCCTGGCTTCGCACGAAGATATCCTGTGGTGATTTTTGAAAGTGTGTTCGGATGAAGTCCGACCGCCCAAGCTAATTGGTAAGCTGGTTTTTCTGAAAGCTTAAGTGCTTGTTGGAATTTTTGTGAGATCATTTGTCTCCTCCTTGTTGAGGAAACATGCAGCAGATGAGTCTTTCTGACAAAGTTATGAATCTAAAAAAAGCAAATGAGTTTCGTAACTTTATACCTTTTTTCTTTCCAATAAAATAAGAAAAACCCCAAAACTTTTTAAGTAGAGGGGTTTTTTCTTGCCACATTTTTTAAGATGTGACTAAATCAATTTTGTGAACAGATTCTTCCTACAATTCACCATTTTTGGTGGAAACAATCAAGAAGAATCTTTAAGCCAAAGATCTTAATCGCCCCTTTGTCAAAACGCGGTTAAATAAGTTAAGCTTAAAAGGTCTTAACTGAGCCATTTAAGAATGGGTGCCAAGACTGAAATCAGAACTCCCTTTTTAGGGATTAGGGGAATAAGAGCGTAGAACTCATCCCCGATAGCAAAGCACAGGCCCCTACCCCGCCGTGTAGAGACTAAGCGGCCCATTTGTGGATGGTGATGTTCATAGTAAAGTAAGGATAGCCAAGCCTATTAAGCAACCACTTGGTGAATACAAGCTTTGCCCCTAGAGCATGCCTCTAACTCGTTAGTGCCTTTGATAGGTAGCTTAATGGTAGGCCCGGGTACTAAGCAAAGTAAGAAATAAGACAAAAGTTTGGTCTTTTTTCGTTTAAGCCTGGGTTGGGCTAAACCATAATAACTTTCTTATACTTTGTTATAAACAAACTTCTTGACTCGCTAGGTTAGTCTATAGTATGCTACTGTAGCATGCAACAAACTCTATTAGAAAACAATGACATCAGAATACGGCTTCCTCAAGTCTGGACTGTATGGGTTGAGTCTTACGCTAAGGAAACGAAGCATTCTATCGAAGAAGTCATGATTATGGCTTTAGAGAAGTTAAAAGAGTCACAGGCTAATAGGGTTAAAAGGCTTGAGAAGGGGCCTAAAAGGACTCACCCTAGGCTAGAGGCCTTCCTGACCGCTTATGAGGCTAAAAGAGGCTTTAAATACGTCATAGGGGATTATAATGCCCACTGTGGAGCAGCTGCTAGAACAGTCAGCAAAGTCACTGATGAGCAGTGGGGTAATATAGTCAGTCTTTATTTAGAGTCTAAAGAGCCTCGTGTTGTGACAGCGGGTTATCCTTTTCATTGGCTCATTCACGATCTTAATAGATGGTTTAGAGAAAGTAGTGCTGAAAAATCCATAGGTTGGGCACAGAAACTGAAAGATATTATAAAGGGCAGATCATGACAGCTAAAGAGCTAAACATAAAAATAGCAGAGATAAAAGGGTTAAAGTTTCAAGAAGGTCAATGTGATGAGCTTTATGTCACTGATAAAGACGAACCTAGATTTATAGATTTGAAATTTAAGAATTGGGCTATGTGTATTGAAGATGCATGGGAACTGTTTGAAGAGATGAGTGGGGGCATTTTTATTGGGAAATCTGTAACTCATAAAGATGGATATGAGATATGGGAAATAAATGAAAATGGCATTGGAATGCACTTGCTGTCTAATGCAAGTACTGCCCCGATAACAATTTGTACCGCATGGATAGAATGGAAAAAACACGTTAGGGGGATAAATGACCGTTGAAACTTTTATAGATCAGATTTCACGTTTATTCACAGCCTTTGGTCAAGATCACGATTCAGGGACTCAAGCTGGGCAGAGACAGATTAATCAAGTAAGAGAGTGGTATACATTGTGGGTAAAGGTATATCCTGAAACCACAGATGGAATGATGATGATGGTTATCGATCAGGCGATAAGAGAGTGTAAGAGAATCCCTTCTTTTGCTGAGTTAAGGGAGATAAGAGCGGGGATTGCAATTACAACCTTAAAATCTGCAATGACTGAATGTGTGCGTTGTCGAGGGTTTGGGCATTTAACAGCTTCTAAGAAGCTGGATATTAGCCAATCTGAATACACATTCGCGTTTAAATGCAATCTGTGCGAAAACTGGAAAAACAATGTTGATGGACTTCCGATGTGGGAGGAGAAGTTGTGGAATCAAGGGTATAGTTTGAAAGGTATAGACTACGTGCAGATATGAGAAATATTAAATTCAGGGCGTTCATTAATAATGAAATGGTTTATTCTGATAATGGCGAAAAGTATGATCATCGCAATTATATTCAGATAAGAAGATCAAAAGAATATCCAAAAGAAGTCCATTTTCAATTCGGGTCTCGATTTGCTAAAGATAATACTGATGAGAGAATATTTTCTCATATAGGAGATCCTGAGGGCTTTGATATCCCTATTATGCAATACACCGGTCTCAAAGACAAGAATGGAAAAGATATTTATGAGGGAGATATTTGTTTAAGAAAAGCACAATGGGGAAATGGTAAACAGTGGGATGAATATTTTGTTGTTGAGTGGGGGGTATTTGATGGAAATGAATACGGTTCGTGTCATGGATGGGTTGAACACCATTTTAAAATTATTTGTACGGATGAAAATATAGTTTCTTATGAAAGCGAAATTGAAGGTCTGATTGATTTTGAATTGGATATAGTAGGGAACATATATGAAAACCAAGACATTTTGAAAGGTAAAGAATGAAAGAAGAATTTTATCAGAGATTAAAATCTGAAATTGAAAGAGTATTGGATAATTTTTCATTTAATGAAAAAAATAAGGTATATCAAAGATTGTATTTCTCGTCATTAGCTTCTCATACTTCAGAAAAGAAAGCCAAGTCATCGGCTGAGAATGGCGTTAAAGGCGGCCGTCCCCGTATGTCAGTTGATAAAATGAAGAATCCTAAACAAGCCCTCTGGAGACGCCAGAGACGCGCTGAATTAAAAAATAAAAATAATTTAAAATAAGTGTTGACTATTTCGCTAGGTTTGTCTATTATGCTTTCATAAACAAAGGGGGCATATATGGAAGGAACGATCAGAAGGTTGAATGATAGAAAGAAAAAGACATTTACGAGCAGGGAAGTTTTAACGTTGATGTTTTTAAGTGCTATCGGTGGATATATCATTGGCCTTGTAATACAAGCAGGGAGGATCTAATGGACTACTCAATAAAATCAGACGAGTTTAAGTTAGGTCATTCAACCGCCATAGAAGTCAAATCAACAAGACGCGATATCATGGAGCAAATATCTTTAACTAAGGCCGCTCTTAAAGCTTTTGAAACAATCTTTGACGATTCATATCATGCTCAAGATTATGAAGATTGCAGAAATCTACTCTCAAACATCTCAGAGCATGTTTTAAAGGCCAAAGAATTAGCAACGCAAACATCAATGTTATTATATGCGATTAGAGATACAAAGCCAGAAGCTTATCAATTCTATCTAAGCTCTGCGCATGGTTATTGCGAAAAGCACGATTGCTCGTTCCAAAAGCTTTGGGGAGATTGGATATGTGAGGAGTGTTATTTGGATGTAATGGAAGATAAGCCGGTTACTATGGGATTTTGTGTCGCATGTAAAGGTACTAGAGATTTAGTTGATGGCAAATACTGCCGTCCTCATTATGAACTTTATTCAGATATGGTGAACACATGAAACTAATAGACGAAGACGGTTGGAGATGGGTGAATGAGGTTGGTGGAGATGGCTACATTTCTCCAACTACAATACTAAGTAATGCTGTGGCTAATCCTAAGCTTGCACAATGGTATAAAAAAACATCTGAAAAGAAGATTTGCCAGACAGTAAATAACGCCGCTGACTTTGGCACCAAAGCCCATGAGTATTTTGAGAACATTCTAAATGATAAAGAATTTACTCCTGATGAAACACATAAGCTTCATATTGAAGCTTTTAAGAAATGGATCTTGGAAGAAGATTTGAAAGTTGTTGGCACAGAAGTAGCGGTTACATCTAAACGATTGGGAGTCAGTGGAACAACTGACTGCATTGCAACGCTTAAAGGTGATATGTGCATATTGGATTGGAAAACAGGGAATCGATACTCCGTTACAAACGGCTGGCAGCTAGCATTCTATAGAATGGCAGCAATAGAAATGGGTTTGGTAGATGATAAGTGTGGCATGATGGGAGTCCAGATTTCTCGTGATAAGGCTGAGATTAAAACGTTTAAGTACCAACATATAGATTTTTGCAAGCAAGCTTTTATTCATTCATTAGGAGTTTTTAAAGCATTGTATTTTAACAAATTACACAAACTAAATTGGAAATGGCTAAAGGAGGCTATGTGAGAATCACAGCGATTAAGTCAATCGAACAAGTGGCTGGCAATTACGGTCAACAGATGAAAATTACGGTTAAGGATGAATCAGACAAGTTTGTGTCTGGGTGGATACCGTTAGAGAGATACAATGCCGATGACTGGCAGGTAGGTAAAAGCGTAGATGTAACTGTTGAGCAAAAATATTATACAGCAAAAGACGGATCTCAAAAACAAGTTTGGAACTTTAAATTACCTTCTAAGAAGCAGGCTATCCAGCCTCCAGCAAAGTCAAACGAAGAGGTCATGAACGCTTTAAGAGAAATCTTTAAGGTTTTAAAGAAAATTGAAGGCGCAGTTATTAAAGTGTCTGAACAAGAGCAGCTTTTAAATGAAGTGTTCCCACCAGAAGACGATATTTTCCCATGAAAGAGCTTACTTTAAAGGATGATATTAGAATTATGTCGCCTCAATTACTTGAGGCATGGCTAATGAGATACACATTCATAATAGAGGCTAAGGGGTTAATACATGCCGAAGCTAAGTCACTTTATGAGTCAATGGAAGACAAGAAGAAGATTGTTTTGGCAGACTCATCCCCTCTAGAAGGTAGTGAGACTTTTAAAGAAAAGGAAGCTTATAAAAGCCAATCTTACAAGAATTATATAGAAGGACTAGCAGAGGCTAGGTTGAGAGCTAATAAAGCTTATATTGAATACAGTGCGTGTAAAGATAGGTTTGATGCGTTAAGGAGTGTACTCAGTAATAGAAAAGAAGAGATGAAAAAAGGAATATGAACCCAAAGAATATAAAATGGAAATCTGAGAAATATGGTCGGTTTATGGTTGAAAAGCATGGATGCCGCCTAAGAAGGCAAACTGATGAACAAAGGTTTTGGCTAAAAGTAAAAAAGACGGACATGTGTTGGTTGTGGAAAGGCTATTTAACGCGAAAAAATGGTTACGGGAAGATCTCTTTTAATAAAAAAGATCAAGTCGCACATAGGGTGTCATGGCAACTTAAGAATGGAGACATCCCTACCGGAATGTCTGTACTTCATAAATGTGATAACCCTCCATGTGTAAATCCTGACCATCTATTTTTAGGAACTCAGAGAGATAATGTTTTGGATATGGTCCGGAAAAAAAGACATTGGGCATTTGTTAAGCCTGAATCGGCAGCAACGGGAGAGCGTCATAGCTCAAGAACCTACCCTGAAAGGGTTGCTAGAGGAGATAGGCATGGTCTTAGAAAGCATCCAGAAGCTGTGCGCCGTGGAGAAAATTCAGGAACTGCAAAATTAACAGAAGAAAAAGTAAAGGAAATCAGATCACTTTATAAAACTGGGCATTACACGCATGTTGTCTTGGGTAATATGTTTAAAATTTCTAATCAAAATATATGTAAAATTATTAATTTCCAGAGATGGGCTCATGTTAAATGAAATTTAGGCCAAAGGACAACTGTTTCAAGAACACTAAGTACGAAAAATGGATCCGATCAAAGACGTGTTTAATTTGTGGTAGAGAGCCAGTGCAAGGGCATCATGTAGAACATGCAAGAAGGAATTGCTATTTGCTAGTGCCTCTTTGCCAAGAGCATCACATGCCTGGGCATCCATACAGTTATCATCAGCTAGAAAGAGAAAGATTTGAAGAGTTTCACAGAGTAAATTTGGATTGGGTGGTTATTAATCAACTAAGCGAGTTTATAGACTTTAAGGAGAAAACCCATGGCAAAGAAGCCAGCTAAAAAAAAGAAAACCACAAAGAAGAAGTAGTGGTTTTTAGGTTGGGTCACAAAATCCCCCCGATTTGTGGCCTTTCCTAAAGATCATGAGAACAATAAGAAAATTAATAAAGAAAAACTATTTTGTGTGTCCTCAGTGTTGTGAAATCACTGCATTGCCAGCAGATCACGACCAATATTTCTGCACAGACTGTGACGAGAAAATGAATGGGTTTAGATTTTACAAAGAAGCAAAGTCAGAGATGTACACAGTTAAA
>WBZQ01000335.1_pt1 | contig 39398 bp, 35 predicted proteins | sample 5204251 | NCBI WGS metagenome assembly WBZQ01 (sample SAMN12412402, study PRJNA552823) | activated sludge metagenome | isolation source: activated sludge from nitrification reactor of wastewater treatment plant... | place: USA: Virginia | collected 2017-09 | reverse complement strand
GTCCGAAGTCGCCGCGGATCGTGCCGGGAGCCGCCTTGCGGCCGTCGGTCGCGCCGAGCATGGTGCGCACGACGGAGATCGCCTGTGGACCTTCGAGCGCCGCGACAACGACCGGTCCGCCAACAACCTTCCCTCCGTCTGACAACGTGCGCAGTAGTTCGTCTCGTTGTCCGCATAGCGAATCCGTTGCACCGGGCTCCCACACTCCGGACAGGGCTGCCCGTACCGCCCATGCACCGCCATCCCCTCGCGAAACGCCGTGACGGTCTCAGGAAAACCCGCCCCGACTTCTACCCGAAACCGTTCCGTCCATTCTGCGAGCACCGCCTTAGTTGCTGCGAAGAGTTGGTCAATCTGAGCGTCGCTCAATCGAGCGGTCGTGAGCAACGGCGAGAGCCGAGCACGATGAAGAATCTCGGCTTCGACATGCTGCGCGACCAGCTGGTCACCGACGTCGCCGACCTGGTCTCGCCCAACCCCGACGTCGCGCTGATCGACGAGGCCGACTCGGTGCTGGTCGACGAGGCGCTGGTGCCGTTGGTGCTGGCCGGCACCACGCACCGGGAGACGCCCCGCATCGAGATCATCGAGTTGGTCGGCACGCTCACCCCGGGCGTGGACTACGACTCCGACGACGACCGGCGCAACATCCACCTGACCGAGACCGGCGCGCAGAAGGTGGAGAAGACCCTCGGCGGCATCGACCTGTACTCCGAGGAACACGTGGTGACCACCCTCACGGAGGTCAACGTCGCCCTGCACGCCCACGTGCTGTTGCAGCGCGACGTGCACTACATCGTGCGCGACGGCAAGGTGCAGCTGATCAACGCCTCCCGCGGCCGGATCGCCACCCTGCAGCGCTGGCCCGACGGCCTGCAGGCCGCCGTCGAGGCCAAGGAGGGGATCGAGACCACCGACACCGGCGAGGTGCTCGACACCATCACCGTCCAGGCGCTGATCAACCGGTACCCGCGGGTGTGCGGGATGACCGGTACCGCGCTGGCCGCCGGTGAGCAACTGCGCCAGTTCTACCGGCTCGGGGTGTCGCCGATCGAGCCGAACACCCCCAACATCCGTGAGGACGAACCGGACCGGGTCTACATCACCGCCGCTGCCAAGATGGAGGCGATCCTGGAGCACATCGCCGAGGTGCACGCGACCGGGCGCCCGGTGCTCGTCGGCACCCGCGACGTCGCGGAATCCGAGGAACTGTTCGAGAAGCTGGTCCGCCGCGGCGTCCCGGCGACGGTGCTCAACGCCAAGAACGACGCCGAAGAGGCCGCGGTGATCGCCGAGGCCGGCGCCCTGAACGCCGTCACCGTCTCCACCCAGATGGCCGGCCGCGGCACCGACATCCGCCTCGGCGGCTCGGAAGCGGGGGAGGACGACGACCGCAAGGCCGCCGTCGTCGAACTGGGCGGGCTGCACGTCGTCGGCACCGGCCGCCACCACACCCAGCGCCTGGACAACCAGCTGCGCGGGCGCGCCGGGCGCCAGGGCGATCCCGGCTCCTCGGTGTTCTTCTCCAGCTGGGAGGACGAACTGGTCACCTCGCACCTGGACCGGGCCAAGCTGCCGATGGACACCGATGAGGACGGCCGGATCACCAGTGCAAAGGCCAGCGGCCTGATCGACCACGCCCAGCGGGTGGCCGAGGGCCGCCTGCTCGACGTGCACGCCAACACCTGGCGCTACAACCAGCTGATCGCCCAGCAGCGGGCCATCATCGTCGATCGGCGCAACACGCTGCTGTCCACCGCGGCGGCGCGCGACGAGCTGGAAAAGCTGGCGCCGCAGCGGTTCGCGGAACTGCGCGGCACCCCCGAACCCGGTGACGACGAGCTCGACGAGGACCTCGATACCGACGCCGAGGGCAAGGACGCCGAGACCACCGAGGCCGATGACGAGAGCGGCCGGCTGATGTCCGAGGACGAACTGGAGCGCACCTGCCGGCTGATCATGCTCTACCACCTGGACCGCGGCTGGGCCGATCACCTGGCGTATCTGGCCGACATCCGGGAGAGCATCCACCTGCGGGCCCTGGGCCGGCAGAACCCCCTCGACGAGTTCCACCGGCTGGCCGTCGACGCGTTCACCTCGCTGACCGCCGACGCCATCGAGGCCGCCCAGCAGACCTTCGAGACCGCCAACATCACCGAGGAGACCCCGGGCCTGGACCTGTCGAAACTGGCCCGGCCGACCTCGACATGGACCTACATGGTGCACGACAACCCGCTGCAGGACGACACCTTGTCGGCGCTGAGCCTGCCCGGCGTGTTCCGTTAGCACCGTGTCCGACCAGCAGCCGCAGGATCGCGTCCTGACGGTGCCCAATGTGCTCAGCGTGCTGCGGCTGGCGCTGATCCCGCTGTTCGCGTGGCTGCTGCTGGGCGAGCAGTCCTACGGGTGGGCGACGGCGGTGCTGATGTTCTCCGGCGCCTCGGACTGGGCCGACGGCAAGATCGCCCGGCTGCTCAACCAGTATTCGCGGCTGGGGGAGCTGCTGGATCCGGCCGTCGACCGGATCTACATGGTCGTGGTGCCGGTGCTGTTCGCCGTCGCGCACCTGGTGCCCTGGTGGGTGATCGCGGTACTGATGGGCCGCGACCTGATCCTGGCCGCGCTGCTGCCGCTGATCCGGCGGCACGGGGTGTCGGCCCTGCCGGTGATCTACCTCGGAAAGGCGGCCACCTTCGCGCTGATGTCGGCGTTCCCGCTGATCCTGCTCGGCGCCTACGACACGGTGGCCGGACACGTCGTCGGCGCCATCGGCTGGGGTTTCCTGATCTGGGGCATCTGGATGTACCTGTGGTCGTTCGCGGTGTACCTGGTGTCCGTCGTCCAGATCGTCCGGCAGCTGCCGCGGGTGTACTGAGATGACCACTCGCGACCCGAGCCTCGGCGGCTTCGGTGCGACCGCGGGTGGCAGCGCGCCCCGGGCGCAACGCCTGCCGGTGCCCCAACTGCTGCGGTCGCTGCTGTCCCAGCACCTGGATCCCGGCTATGCGGCGATGGCCCGACGACGGGAGCGGTTCGGGCCGCCGCGCGGCCGCGTCGCCGACCTGGCCTGGCGTGCGGTGGCGGCGCTGCTGCTGGCCGCGGTGTTCACCGCCGCCATCGCCCAGACCCGGCTGATGCAGCCGGGCATGAACGAGGCCCAGCGCCTGCTGGCCGACAACGTGCGCAGCCGCGAGGCCGGCAACGCCGCGCTCACCCGCCAGCGCGACGCCGCGGCCGCCGAGGTGGACAGCGTGTCGCGGCAGCGGCTGCGCGACGACGCCACCGGCCGCGGCCTGCTCGACGGCCTGGACCGGCTCGGCCTGGCCGCCGCCAGCACGCCGGTAATCGGCTCCGGACTGACGGTGACGGCCACCGACCCCGGCGTCGGCCGCGATCTCACCGACGCCGCCAAGCAGCGGGTTCCGGGCAGCCGGCAGGTGATCCTGGACCGGGACCTGCAGCTGGTGGTCAACGCGCTGTGGGCGGCCGGGGCCGAGGCGATCGCCGTCGGCGGGGTGCGGGTCGGGCCCAACGCCACCATGCGCCAGGCCGGCGGCGCGATCCTGGTGGACAACCACCCGGTGTCCAGCCCGTACCGGGTCGATGCCATCGGTCCGCCGAACACCCTGCGGGACAACTTCGAGGCCAGTCCCGCGATGCTGCGACTGCGCCAGCTGGAGAGCGCCTACCAGGCCGGACTGACCATCAGCACCGGTGACGGCCTGACCCTGCCGGCCGGTACCGGCCGCGAGGTGACCTTCGCCCGGGCGCTCCCGTCGTGACTCCGGGCGCTCCCGTCGTGAATCGGCGGGTGGGATCTGACATGATCGGGCAGCAATGATCGGTATTGCCGCGCTGGTGGTCGGGATTGTGATCGGGCTGGTGTTCCACCCGAACGTGCCCGACGCCGTCCAGCCCTATCTGCCCATCGCCGTCGTCGCCGCCCTCGACGCGGTGTTCGGCGGCCTGCGCGCCTATCTGGAGCACATCTTCGACGCCAAGGTCTTCGTGGTGTCCTTCGTGTTCAACGTGCTGGTGGCGGCGCTGATCGTGTGGGTCGGCGACCAGCTGGGCGTCGGCAGCCAGCTGACCACGGCCATCATCGTGGTGCTCGGCATCCGGATCTTCGGCAACGCCGCCGCGCTGCGCCGACGGCTGTTCGGGGCGTGACGGGCGTGGCCGACGTCGAGGGCAGCGACGAGGATCCCGACCGGGTCGAGCCGGACCGGGTCGAGCCGGACCGGGACGAGACCGCGCGGCCCGGGGACGATCCCGGCGACGCCGACGCGCCCGAGCCCGCCCGGACGCCGCGCCGGCGGGTGTTCGGGGCGCTGGCGGTGCTGCTGTGCGTGCTGCTCGGCGTGGCCATCGCCACCCAGGTCCGCCAGACCCGCTCCGGGGACACCCTGGACACCGCCCGGCCGGCCGACCTCGCGGTGCTGTTGAATTCGCTGCAGCAGCGCGAAGCGGCACTGAACGCCGAGATCGCCCAGCTCCAGCGCACGCTGAGCACCCTGCAGGCTTCCGGGAACTCCGACCAGGCCGCCATCGACAACGCCCGCTCGCGGCTCGCGGCGCTGTCGATCATGACCGGCACCGTCGGGGCCACCGGACCCGGCGTCACCATCACCGTCACCGACCCGGCTCAGGGGGTGGCCCCGGAGGTCCTGCTCGACGTGATCAACGAGCTGCGCAGCGCAGGCGCGGAAACCATGCAGATCGGTTCCGGCGCAACGACGGTGCGCATCGGCGTCGACAGCTGGGTGCTGGGCAACCCCGGCGCGCTGCAGATCGACGGCGCGACGCTCAGCCCGCCGTACTCGATCACGGCGATCGGCGATCCGCCCACGCTGGCCGCGGCGATGAACATCCCCGGCGGCGCGTCCGACAGTGTCGAACGGGTCGGCGGCGCGATGACGGTGCAACAATCGCCCCGGGTCGACGTGACCGCCTTGCGGCAACCGAAACAGCGCCAATACGCTCAGCCGGTCAAGTGACCCGGCACCACCACGAAAACCACGAGGGAGCGGACAAACAGTGAGCGACATCCCGGCCGATCTGCAATACACCGCCGAGCACGAATGGCTGCGCCGCACCGGCGACGGCACCGCGCGCGTCGGCATCACCGACTACGCGCAGGCCGCCCTGGGCGACGTGGTGTTCGTGCAGCTGCCCGAGGCCGGCACCGCGCTGCGCGCCGGCGACGCGTTCGGCGAAGTGGAGTCGACCAAGTCCGTGTCGGACCTCTACGCCCCGGTCACGGCGAAGGTGCTCGCGGTCAACGCCGACCTGGAGGCCAGTCCCGAACTGGTCAACTCCGACCCCTACGGGGACGGCTGGCTGATCGAGATCGAGGTGTCCGACGAGACACTGGCCGAGGTTGCCGCTACGCTGCTCGACGCCGACGGCTACCGGGCGACCCTCACGGAGTAGGGTTGCCGCAAGCCAATCAACTTGGCAGCACCGGAGTTTCCGGCGAGTGGGCCCGCTCGGCGCCCACCGCACGGTAACGTTCGGGGTGGGAGGGTTGACGGCGCGAGACACGGCGACAACGCCACAGCATCCAGACGGGAGCAGCGTGTGACGGACAACGACAGCGACGAGGTTTCGGTCGAGACGACCTCGGTCTTCCGGCAGGAATTTCTCAACGAGCTGGACGCCCCGGCGAGCACGGGCGCCGAAAGCGCGGTCTCCGGTGTCGAAGGCCTGCCCACCGGCTCGGCGCTGCTGGTCGTCAAGCGCGGCCCCAACGCGGGCTCCCGTTTCCTGCTGGACCAGCCCACCACCGCCGCCGGCCGCCACCCCGACAGCGACATCTTCCTCGACGACGTCACCGTCAGCCGTCGGCACGCCGAGTTCCGGCTGGCCGGGGGCGAGTTCCAGGTCGTCGACGTGGGCAGCCTCAACGGCACCTACGTCAACCGGGAACCCGTGGACTCGGCGACGCTGTCCAACGGTGACGAGGTGCAGATCGGCAAGTTCCGGCTGGTGTTCCTGACCGGACCCAAGACGGACTAGTGGCGACGGCTGCCGCTGCCCCGGAACCGTCGGGGATGTCGATCGGCGCCGTTCTGGAGGAACTGCGCCCGGACTTCCCCGACGACATCTCGATCTCCAAGCTCCGCTATCTGGAGGCCGAGGGGCTGGTGACGCCCGCGCGCACCGCTTCGGGGTACCGGCAGTACACCGCCTACGACTGCGCGCGGCTGCGGTTCATCCTCACCGCCCAGCGCGACCAGTACCTGCCGCTGAAGGTCATCAAGGCCCAGCTCGACGCCCTGCCCGACGGGGAACTGCCGGAAGCCTCGGGCAGCTACGGCACCCCGAAACTCGTCGGCGCCGCACCGTCGGCACCGACCCGGGTGGTGCGGTTCAGCCGGGAGGCGCTGATCGAGGAGTCGGGCATCGCCCGCGGACCGGCCGAAGATCTGCTGACCGCACTGTTGCGGGCCGGGGTGATCACCCCGATCTTCAAGAGCGCCGGGTCGGTGCTGTTCGACGAGCACGCCGTGGTGATTCTGCAGTGCGCTCACGCGCTGGCCGGGCACGGGGTGGAGCCGCGGCATCTGCGGGCGTTCCGCTCGGCCGCCGACCGGCAGTCGGACCTGATCGCCCAGATCGCCGGGCCGCTGGTCAACTCCGACAAGGCTGGGGCGCGGGACCGGGCCGACGATCTGGCCCGCGAGGTGGCCGCGCTGGCCATCACGCTGCACACCTCACTGATCAAGTCGGCGGTGCGCGACCTCGGTCAGCGCTGAGCCGTAGTTTGGCCAGGGGCGGAGCGTGGAAACCACCTGAGCGACGCACCCGAGCCGTAGTTTGGCGAGGGGCGGAGCGTGGAAACCACCTGAGCGACGCACCCGAGCCGTAGTTTGGCCAGGGGCGGAGCGTGGAAACCACCTGAGCTATTACTCTGGGTGGGGACAGGATTCGTTGCGGTACGGAGGGCACTGATGGGCGAAGTTCAGGTCGTGGGCATCCGTGTCGAGCAGCCGCAGAACCAGCCCGTACTGCTGCTGCGCGAGTCCGACGGTGACCGTTATCTGCCAATCTGGATCGGCCAGTCGGAGGCCGCGGCGATCGCGCTGGAACAGCAGGGCGTCGAGCCGGCGCGGCCGCTGACCCACGACCTGATCCGGGATCTGATTGCGGCCCTGGGGCATTCGCTCAAAGAGGTGCGGATCGTCGATCTGCAGGAGGGCACTTTCTACGCCGATCTGGTCTTCGACCGGGACATCACCGTCTCGGCGCGGCCGTCGGACTCGGTGGCGATCGCGCTGCGCGTCGGGGTGCCGATCTACGTCGAGGAGGCGGTGCTGGCCGAGGCCGGGCTGTTCATCCCCGACGAGTCCGACGAAGAGGGCTCCGGCCCGGTCCGCGAGGACGAGGTGGAGAAGTTCAAGGAGTTCCTCGACAGCGTCTCGCCCGACGATTTCAAGGCATCCTGAGCACCCCGGCGGGTCGGCCGCCGTCGTCGGTCACCCCGGCGTAACGGAACCGTCTCAACTGCGTTCGAGGTCCCGACACGCCCGGTGCGACGCGGTTGAGCGGGGCACCGGCGGCCATACTGAACGCGCTGGACCCCACCGCTGTCTGTTCGCGAGAGCACTCGGATGCGGCGGGCGGGCAGCGTATGATTTGAACACTCGGGCTCAAATGCTCGGCGGCGTGGAGTCGCTGGCCGGGTCACGATCGGCGAGAGGAACCACGGTGGGCGAACAGCCAGGTCAGGGCCATCCGGGCCAGCAGGGGGAACTGAACCTGAGCGTCGACACTCCCACGGCCGCCGTGCAGCCCGGGCTGTTCCCCGACGATTCGGTGCCCGACGAGCTGATCGGCTACCGCGGTCCCAGCGCCTGCCAGATCGCCGGCATCACCTACCGCCAGCTCGACTACTGGGCGCGCACCTCGCTGGTGGTGCCCTCGATCCGCGGCGCGGCCGGCTCCGGCAGCCAGCGGCTGTACTCGTTCAAGGACATCCTGGTCCTCAAGATCGTCAAGCGACTGCTCGACACCGGCATCTCGCTGCACAACATCCGGGTCGCCGTCGACCACCTGCGCCAGCGCGGCGTCGAGGACCTCGCCAACATCACCCTGTTCTCCGACGGCACCACCGTCTACGAGTGCACCTCCGCCGAAGAGGTCGTCGACCTGCTCCAGGGCGGCCAGGGCGTGTTCGGCATCGCGGTCTCCGGCGCCATGCGGGAGCTGACCGGCACCATCGCCGACTTCCCCGGTGAGCGGGCCGACGGCGGCGAGTCGATCGCCGCACCCGAGGACGAGCTGGCCTCCCGCCGTCGCAGCCGCGACCGCAAGATCGGCTGACCGGTACCAAATGTTGACGGGTGGGCGCCTTCGTGCGGATCATCCAGATGAAGGCCCGCGTCGGTAAACGTTCGGTACTGCCGGTGGGTATGGCCTGTCGATGACTCGACCTCGCCGATCCGGCTCATCGCTTACCGTGCAGTAAACTTCTCAACGCATCGCCCCGGCGCGGGAGAGTTTCGTGACCGCCAGTCACGGACGCCGAAGGAGCAACACCTCTCCGACAACCTCTCAGGCACCCGGACCGTGCCGGATCCGATGCCTCTGGAAAGCGGTGCTCGACGCACCCGCCCATGGGGAAAGGCCTGCGCAGCGGGCCGAATCTCTCAGGCGCCCGGTTCGGGTCGACGACAGAGGGGGAGGAGCGCCGTCGTCGGCGCACCCGCCGCCTGTGAGGAGTCCCCGTGACCGCATCCACCCCCGCCGCCGGAGTCGCGACCTTCGTCGACCGGCACATCGGTCCGGACGCCGCCGACATCGCCACCATGCTCGAGGTGATCGGGGTGTCCTCGCTCGAGGAACTGGCGGCCAAGGCTCTGCCGGCCGGCATCCTCGACGCCGTGTCCGCCGACGGCCTGGCGCCGGGACTGGACGAGCTGGCGCGGCCGGCCACCGAGCACCAGGCGCTGGCCGAGCTGCGCAAACTGGCCCGGGCCAACACCATCGCCGTCTCGATGATCGGGCAGGGCTACTACGACACCCTCACCCCGCCGGTGCTGCTACGCAACATTCTGGAGAACCCGGCCTGGTACACCGCTTACACGCCGTACCAGCCGGAGATCAGCCAGGGCCGCCTGGAGGCGCTGCTGAACTTCCAGACCATGATCGCTGACCTGACCGGCCTGGACCTGGCCAACGCCTCCATGCTGGACGAGGGCACCGCCGCCGCCGAGGCGATGACGCTGATGCACCGCGCGGTGCGCGGCAACCGGAACTGGCTGGCCGTCGACACCGATGTGTTCCTCCAGACCCGGGCGATCCTGGCCACCCGCGCCGAACCGCTGGGCATCCAGATCGTCACCGCCGACCTGCGCGACGGTCTGCCGGCGCTGCCCGACGGCGGCGAGTTTTTCGGGGTGATCACCCAGCTGCCCGGGGCCAGCGGCCGGATCACCGACTGGAGCGCGCTGATCGGCCAGGCGCACGAGCGCGGCGCGCTGGTCGCCGTCGGCGTCGACCTGCTGGCCGCCACCTTGGTGGCTCCGCCGGGGGACATCGGCGCCGATGTGGCGTTCGGATCCGCGCAGCGCTTCGGGGTGCCGATGGGCTTCGGCGGCCCGCACGCCGGCTTCCTGGCCGTGCACACCAGCCAGGCCCGCCAGCTGCCCGGCCGGCTGGTCGGGGTATCGGTGGACGCCGACGGCGCGCCGGCCTACCGGCTGGCGCTGCAGACCCGCGAGCAGCACATCCGCCGGGACAAGGCCACCTCGAACATCTGCACCGCGCAGGTGCTGCTGGCTGTGATGGCCGCCATGTACGCCAGTTACCACGGGCCCGACGGGCTGACCGCCCTGGCGCGGCGGGTGCACGCGCACGCCGCCCGGATCGCCGCCGGGCTCGGCGACGCGCTGGTGCATCGCGAGTTCTTCGACACCGTGCTGGCGAAGGTGCCCGGCCGTGCCGACGCTGTGGTCGCCGCCGCCAAGGCCCGGGGCATCAACCTGTGGCGCGTCGACGAGGACCACGTGTCGGTGTCGTGCGACGAGGCCACCACCGACGCTCACGTCGACGCGGTGTTGGAGGCGTTCGGCGGGTCGGCGGACGGGGGGGAGGCTTCCGGTATCGAGACCCGGACGTCGGAGTTCCTGACCCACCCGGCCTTCCACGCCTATCGCACCGAGACATCGATGATGCGCTACCTGCGGGCCCTGGCCGACAAGGACCTCGCGCTGGACCGCACCATGATCCCGCTGGGTTCGTGCACCATGAAGCTCAACGCGGCCGCCGAGATGGAGCCGATCACCTGGCCGGAGTTCAGCCGCCAGCACCCGTTCGCGCCGGCCGCCGACACCCCCGGCCTGCGCAAGCTGATCGCCGACGTCACCGAGTGGCTGACCCTGATCACCGGCTACGACGCGGTGTCGCTGCAGCCCAACGCCGGTTCGCAGGGCGAGTACGCGGGCCTGCTGGCCATCCACGCCTACCACGGAGCGCGCGGCGAGGCGCACCGCGATATCTGCCTGATCCCGTCGAGCGCCCACGGCACCAACGCCGCCTCGGCCGCATTGGCCGGGATGCGCGTTGTGGTGGTGGGCTGCCGGTCCAACGGCGACGTCGATCTGGACGACCTGCGCGCCAAGATCGCCGAGCACGCCGCGAACCTGTCGGCCATCATGATCACCTACCCGTCCACGCACGGCGTCTACGAGCACGACATCGCCGAGATCTGCGCCGCCGTGCACGACGCCGGCGGGCAGGTCTACGTCGACGGGGCGAACCTCAACGCGCTCGTGGGGCTGGCCCGGCCGGGCCGGTTCGGCGGCGACGTCAGCCACCTCAACCTGCACAAGACGTTCTGCATCCCGCACGGCGGCGGCGGGCCGGGCGTCGGGCCCGTCGCCGTCCGCGCGCACCTGGCGCCGCACTTGCCCGGGCATCCGCTGGCGCCCGGGCTGGCTGGCGGCGCACCGGTGTCGGCCGCGCCCTACGGCTCGGCGTCGATCCTGCCGATCACCTGGGCCTACATCCGGATGATGGGCGCGCCGGGCCTGCGGGCGGCAACGCTGACCGCGATCGGGTCGGCCAACTACATCGCCCGTCGCCTCGACGAGTACTTCCCGGTGCTCTACACCGGGGAGAACGGCATGGTCGCCCACGAGTGCATCCTGGATCTGCGCGGCATCACCAAGGACACCGGTGTGAGTGTCGACGACGTGGCAAAGCGGCTGGGGGACTACGGTTTCCACGCGCCGACGATGAGTTTCCCGGTGGCCGGGACGCTGATGGTCGAGCCGACCGAGAGCGAGAGCCTGGCCGAGATCGACGCCTTCATCGACGCGATGATCGCCATCCGCGGCGAGATCGACCAGGTCGGCTCCGGGGCCTGGCCCGCCGACGACAACCCGCTGCGCAACGCTCCGCACACCGCCGAGTGCCTGTTGGTGGCCGACTGGGCGCACCCGTACACCCGCGAGCAGGCGGCCTACCCGCTGGGTGCGGGCTGGCGGCCGAAGGTGTGGCCGCCGGTGCGCCGCATCGACGGTGCCCACGGCGACCGCAACCTGGTCTGCTCCTGCCCGCCGGTGCAGGGATACGCCTGACGGTGACCGCGCCGAACGGCCGGTCGGCCACGTGCTGGTTGATCGGCGGGGGCGTGTTCCTCGCCGCCGTCGCGTCTCTGCAGGAGTGGGCGTCGCGGTGTCTGCCGACCGACGGTGACAGGTCCGAGTCGCGCGCGCAGATCACCGTCCTGCCGAGCCAGATGGTGGCAGCCCAGGAGCGTCGCAACGGTGCGCTGATGAAGTACTGGGCCAGTGGGTACGTGCGCGGTGTGGTGGTGACGGTGACCGCGAACGTCGGCGATGGGCTCACCGCCGGGCAGGCGCAGGCCGTTCTGGTGGCAATTGCGAACAGGCAGATCGAGGAGCTCGACGCCGCCTGACGACCCGCCGAAACTGGTGCGCGGGACGGGGCCGGGGCGCGGTTACCGTTGACGGTGATGAATCCTCAGTTCGCCGGTCCGCCGCAGTGGACCCCGCAGCCGCCCGTCGCACCGCAGTGGCCGGTGCCGGTCGCGGCGCCGGTGCGCCGTCGTCGGTGGGTCCCGGCGGTCACGGCCGTCGTCGTGGTGCTGCTGGCCGCCGTCGCGTCGGTGGTGGCGGTGGTCACCGGGATCCGCCCGGTGCCGGGTCGGGCCGTCGCGGCGCCCGTCGGACCGGACTTCGCCACCCTGACCGACGCCATGCAGCTCACCAAGTCCGACTACCCGTCGATCGACGGGGCGAAGTTCCAGTCGCAGTCGGTGTCCACCGCCGACAACGACGAGACCGGCGGGTCCACCAGCTTCTGCGACAACCCCCTGGGCCCGACGAAGGCCGGCGACCAGAGCGCGGGCACCCGCATCACCCTGGCGAACTCCCGGGGTGTGCAGAAGCGGGTGGTCAGCTCCAGCCTGATGCGGACCGCGTCACCGGTGGACCTGCAGAACTGGGCCGATCGCTGCCTGCCCGGGCACCAGTCCGGCATCGACAGTTCCGGGTTCGAGGTGGCCGGCATGCCGTCGGGCGCGCTCGTCGTCGAACAGCGGGTCGCCGGCAGCACGCTCGGCTACGTCGGGCGGCAGTACATCCGCGGAGTCCTGGTGACCGTGGTGGCGACCGTCGGGAACGGCCGCAGCGCCAAGGAAGCCCAGGAAGCCCTGGTCACGGTGTTCACCCACCAGGCCGATCTGCTCTACTCGCTGCGCGCCACCACCATCTGACCCGCGGGTCGGGCGCTAGCCGAGCAGGGAGTTGACGGCGGCGGCGAACTCGGGGGAGTCACTGGCGCCGACGTGCTGGTAGGCGCCACCGCTGGTCTGGGCGACCGATTCCCAGGTGTCGCGATCCGGGTCGTCGCCGACGTCGATCACATTCACCTTGATCGGCTTGGCGGGATCGATGCTGCGCACCTTGTCCACCAGGCCGGAGGGGCCCAGCGACTGGTCGGTGTGCGGGCCGGCGGTGATCACCAGGATCGACGGGGCCGCACCGGTCGGGTAGTTCGCCTGGATGTCTTCGATCATGTTGCGCAGCGTGGTGAACGACACCGCGCCGCTGCCGGAAGTCGACAGGCCGTCCAGGGCGCCGGCCAGCGCCTGGCTGCGGGATGCGCCGTCGACGTCGTCGGACAGCGCGCCGACGTTGACCGCGGTGGTGCTCGACGACGAGGTCACCGTGGTCAGCCCGACCCCCGACGACGGCGGCAGGGCGGCGATCCGGCTCTTGAGCACCGGGACGACCGCACTCAGCTCCAGGGAGCGGTCCAGCATGATCGCGGTGCTGCCGCCGGCGCTCGGCGCTGCGTCGAGGACGTTGGCGATGCCGGCGCGGGTGGCGTCATCGTCGATGGACACCCGGTTGCCGATGTCGGTACCGAAGTCGACGACCTTGCTCTCCGGCGCGGACTGGCCGTCCACCCGGAATCCGGCGTTGGCCAGTTCGGCGCGCTGCGCCGGATCCTCCAGGTATTTCTCGAACTGGCTGGCGGCGTTGCGTTGCTCGGTGGACAGCCAGTCGCCCTTGAGGGTGACGACGGGGAAGTCCGCGACGGCGACCGGACCCGGCGGCAGCCAGGCGGCCAGCAGCTCGGTGGCGTTCGGCAGCACCGCGGCGCGGGCGAACAGTCGCTGCTCGGTGGTGACGACGGCGTGCACCTTGCCCGCGGCGGCGTCGTCACCGGTCACCAGGGCGTCCAGGGCGCTGTCGGCGGTGCTGCCCGCGGCGTCCGGCTCGTGGGCGACCAGCGTCCGCACGGCGGGGATGCCAGTGGCCGGCCCCGCGCCCTGGTCGGCGGAGGTGACCGCGACGGCCTCGGCGGCCAGCAGCGCGGCGTCACTGTTGCCGTCCACCGGCATTGCCAGTCGCAGCGATCCCCAGCCGGCCAGGCCCAGGTCGTCGAGCGAGGCCGGGGTGGACTGCAGGTTCGCCAGGGTGGACCAGTTCTGTTCGGACAGCTTGTCTTTCAGCTCGGGGCGCACCGCCAGCAGCACCGGGGAGGTGGCCAGCGACGGGCTGGCGGCGATCAGCTGCGGTCCCGCCTTGGCCCGCACCCGGGCCAGCGACGCCGAGCTGCCGGGTACCCAGATGGCGGGCTTGTCGCCGAGGTCGGCGGGCCACTCGCCGGTGAGCCCGGCGACCACCGCGCCGGATTCGACGGCCTTGATCTCCACGTTCGGGCAGTGGTCGCCGACCGGGTCGGCGTTGGCGTTGAACTTCTCGGCCAGCGCGCTGAGCGGCTCGGCGATGGCCGGGTCCGCCAGCACCCGCACGGATACCTGTCCCTCGACGCAGCTGCCGGCGGCGACCTTGGACCGGTCGGAGAGCACCCCGCCGAAGAATCGCCACAGGATGAACGCGCCGACCACGGCGACGACGGTGACCAGGGCGATGACCACGCCGCGGCTGACACCGCGGCGGGCCGGGGTCACCACGCGGTGGCTGCCCGTCCATTCCCCGGCGTTGCGGTGGCTGCGCGACGGCACCGCGGCCACCGGCGCGGCGACGGCCGCCGGCTCGTCGACCTTGGGCTCGTCCACCGGGGGAGTGTGGTCGGGGTAGTCGTCGGTGTACCCGCCGTAGCCCCCGTCGTCGTACCCGCCGTACTGAGCCTCGGAATACCCGTCGTCGGTGTATCCGCCGTCGGGCTGGTCGCCGTCGGCGTCCGGGGCGTCGAACCCGTCATCGTCGGGTTCGTCGTGGTCTCCGGGGATGCTGTGCCTGCCCATAGCCGTACGTAGCCCTCTCCAACGCGATCGTCACGAAACCGGTTCCGCGCGACGGACCGCTCACACCTCGGCCGTCGACACCACCCTAGTTAGGCGTTGTGGCGGGCCTTGAACTCTCGGCGGCGTCGATGCAGGATCGGCTCGGTATAGCCGTTGGGCTGTGATGCACCGGCCATGATCAGCTCCTGGGCGGCCAGGAAGGCGATCGAATCGTCGAAATTCGGCGCCATCGGCAGGTATGCGGGATCGCCGGCGTTCTGCCGGTCGACCACCGGGGCCATCCGCTCCAGGCTGGCGCGGACGTCCTCGGGGGTGATCACGCCGTGGCGCAGCCAGTTGGCCAGCAGCTGGCTGGAGATGCGCAGGGTGGCCCGGTCCTCCATCAGCCCGATGTCGTGGATGTCGGGCACCTTGGAGCAGCCCACGCCCTGGTCGATCCAGCGGACCACGTAGCCCAGGATCGACTGGCAGTTGTTGTCGACCTCTTCGTGGATGTCCTCCGGCGACCAGGTCAGCGCCGAGGTGTCGGCCACCGGGATGGTCAGCAGCTCGTCGAGGGTGGTGCGGGTCTTGCCGGCCAGCTCCTGCTGCACCGCGGCCACGTCCACCTCGTGGTAGTGCATGGCGTGCAGGGTCGCGGCGGTCGGCGACGGCACCCACGCGGTGGTCGCTCCGGCGCGCGGCTGGGCGCCCTTCTGGGCGACCATGTCGGCCATCAGGTCGGGCATCGCCCACATGCCCTTGCCGATCTGCGCCTTGCCGGCCAGCCCGCAGGCCAGCCCGGCGTCGACGTTGGCGTCCTCGTAGGCCAGAATCCACGGCTGGGTCTTCATCGAGCCCTTGCGGATCATCGGCCCGGCCTCCATCGAGGTGTGGATCTCGTCGCCGGTGCGGTCCAGGAATCCGGTGTTGATGAACACGATCCGGTCCGCCGCGGCGTTGATGGCGGCCTTGAGATTGGCCGAGGTGCGGCGTTCCTCGTCCATGATGCCGACCTTGAGGGTGGCCTGCGGCAGCCCGAGGACGTCCTCGACCTGGCTGAAGATCTTGGCGGTGAACGCCACCTCGTCGGGGCCGTGCATCTTGGGCTTGACGATGTAGATCGACCCGGTCCGGCTGTTGGTCAGCGGCCCGGTCTCCTCGCCGGCGGTGAAGCCGTGCAGCGCGATCAGCGAGGTGAACAGTGCGTCCTGGATGCCCTCGGGCACCTCGCGGCCGTCGGCGAAGACAATCGCGTCGTTGGTCATCAGGTGACCGACGTTGCGGACGAACAGCAGGCTGCGGCCGGGCAGCGTCAGCTCGCCACCGTCCGGCGTGGTGTAGGTGCGGTCGGTGTTGAGCACCCGGGTGAAGGTCTTGTCGCCCTTGGTGACCTCCTCGGACAGGTCACCGCGGTTCAGGCCCAGCCAGTTGCGGTAGCCGAGCACCTTGTCGTCGGCGTCGACGGCGGCCACCGAGTCCTCGAGGTCCATGATCGTGGTGATCGCGGACTCCAGCACGACGTCGGCGACGCCGGCCTTGTCGGTGGACCCGACCGGGGTGGACGGGTCGATGACGATCTCGATGTGCAGGCCGTGGTTGACCAGCAGGACGTGCGACGGGGCGTCGGCCTCACCGGTGTAGCCGGCGAACTTGGCGGCGTCGGCCAGGCCGGTGGTGCCGCCGTCGTCCAGCCTCAGCTCCAGGGCGCCGTCGACGACGGCGAAGCCGGTGACGGCTTCCCAGGAGCCCGACGCCGGCGGGACCGCGCCGTCGAGGAACTTGCGGGCGTAGGCGATGACCTTGTCACCGCGGACCCGGTTGTAGCCCTTGCCCTTCTCGGCGCCGGCGGTCTCCGGGATGACGTCGGTGCCGTACAGCGCGTCATACAGCGATCCCCAGCGGGCATTGGCGGCGTTGAGCGCGAAGCGGGCGTTGAGCACCGGAACCACCAGCTGCGGGCCGGCGGTCTCGGTGATCTCCGGGTCCACCCCGGCGGTGGTGATGGCAAACGGCTCCGGCTCAGGCTGCAGGTAGCCGATCTCGGTCAGGAACTCGCGGTAGGCCTCGGGGTCGTGCGGGTCGAGCACGCGATGGCGGTGCCACTTGTCGATCTGGGCCTGCAGCTCGTCACGGCGGGCCAGCAGGGCCTCGTTCTCCGGGGTGAGGTCGGTGACGACCTTGTCCACGCCGGCCCAGAAACTGTCGGGATCGACGCCGGTACCGGGCAGCGCCTCGTCGGTGATGAAGTCGTACAGCACCTTGGCCACTCGCAGTGAGCCAACCTCGACGCGTTCAGTCATGAGTCCTCAAGTCCTTTTCCGGCTATCGACAACTAATCCATCGTACCGGGCAGTAGTTTCTGCTGTTCCGGCAGCGGAGCGGGCCGGTTCCGGGTCGGGCGCGACGGCGCCGGACGACGGGTCCGACGGGTGTCAGAGTGCCGCGAGCAGGTTTTCGCAGCGGCCGATCAGCGCGGCGCGCAACACCGCCGCTCGGTCGGCGATCTCGCTCTGGAGCCGCACGTATTCGGCGCGGCCGGCCGGCTCCTCCACCCGGATCGGCGCGAAGCCCAACTCGCGCAGGTCGTATGGGCTGGCCCGCATATCCAGCCCCCGGGCGTCGGCGGCCAGCTCGAAGCAGTCCAGCAGCAGCCCGGCGGGGATCAGCGGGGTCAATTTCAGGCTCCATTTGGCCAGATCCATGTTCGTATGAACGCAGCCGGGCTGCTCGTGGTCGACCTGGGCGGCCCGGCTTAGCGGGGTTTCGTTGCGGGGTTCGGCGGCCGCGGTGAAGAACCGGAAAGCGTCGTAGTGGCTGCAGCGCAGCCCGGTGGCCTCCAGCACCGCGTCGGTCCCGGCCGATCCCAGGCGCAGCGGCAGCTGGGTGTGCCGGGGTTTGGCACTGCGGTAGACCATCGCCCACTCGTGCATCCCGAAGCAGCCGAACCGGGCCGGGCGGGCCGCCGTCGCGGTCAGCAGCCGGTGGATGAAGGCGACGGTGTCGGCGCGGGCGGCCAGGTGCGCCGGGTCGACCCGCACCCCGTCGGGCACCCGCCGGTAGCCCGTCGCGCCATCGTATTCGGCGGCCCGGGCACCGGTCAGAGTCACGCCGTAGCCCGGATGCCAGCGCCGCAGCCGGCCGGGCCGCAGCGAGTAGTAGTTGAACAGGAAGTCCCAGACCGGGTGGCGGACACCGCGGCGCATCCGGTCGGTGTGCGGGGTCAGAAACGCCTCGGCGCGGGCCCGGTGGGCGTCCGCGGTGGCGGTCCATACCGGTTCCGGCAGCGTCACCGCGGACAGCGGTTGGGCCACTGCCTCAGACACGGTGGGTGCCGTCGCGGACCGTCCCGACCAGGTCTTCGACCAGGTCCTCCAGGGTGACCAGGGCGACGACGCCGTCGTCGGGACCGGTCAGCAGGGCCAGGTGGGCGTTGCTGCGCCGCAGCCGCGACAACCCGTCGGGCAGCGACAGCGACTCCGGCACCCGCGGCAGCGGGCGGACCACCGCCAGGTCCACCACCGCATCCGGGTCGGTCAGCGCCAGCACGTCCTTGATGTGCAGGTAGCCGATCAGGGCCCCGGCGGGGTCGGCGACCGGGAACCGCGAATAGCCGGTCTGGGCCAGGGCGATCTGGATGTCGGCGACCCGCGGCCCCAGACCCGGCCCGGCCACCGGGACCACCCGCACGTCGCTCAGCGGCACCGCGACGTCGCTGACGGCGCGGGTGCGGACCTGCAGCGCCCGGGTCAGGCGGGTGTGCTCCTCGGGGTCCAGCAGGCCCTCGGACACCGACTCGGCGATCATCTCCGACAGCTCGACGGTGGAGACCGTGATGTCCAGCTCGTCCTTCGGGGTGATGCCGACCATCCGCATGACCACCGCCGCGCACCAGTTGTAGAACGCGATGAACGGCCGGGCGACCCGCACGTACACCAGGTAGACGGGGATCAGCAGCATCGCGGTGCGCTCGGGACCGGCGATGGCGATGTTCTTGGGCACCATCTCGCCGAGCAGCACGTGCAGGGTGACCACCAGCGCCAGCGACACCAGCGCGGCGACCGTGTGCAGTACCGGCGCCGGCACGCCGACCAGATCGAACGGCCCGTCGAGCAGTCGGGCGACGGCGGGTTCGGCGACTCGGCCCAGCAGGATCGAGCAGACGGTGATGCCCAGCTGCGCGCCGGCCAGCATCAGCGACAGCTGCTCCCCGGCGCGCATCACCGTCACCGCGCGTTTCTTGCCCTGCTCGGCCAGCGCCTCCAGCCGGTCCCGGCGGGCGGAGATCAGTGCGAACTCGCTGCCCACGAAGAACGCGTTGGCGCCCAGGAGCAGCACGGCTGCCACCAGGGCGAGCAGGTCGGCGGCCATCAGAGCGCTGCCGACCCATCGGCGCGGCGGGACCGCGGACCCAGTTCGGACAGCTCCAGCAGGTCGATCCGGCGGCCGTCCATCGCCAGCACGGTGGCCAGCCAGATGACCGGGTCGTCGAGCTGCCCGTCGGGGTCGAACGCCGGCAGCTCCACCGAGTCGCCGACAGCCGGGATGTGGCCCAGCACCGACATCACCAGCCCGCCGATGGTGTCGTAGTACTCGCCCTCGGCCGCCCGGTAGCCGGTGCCGGCGGCCACCTCGTCGATGCGCAGCAGCCCCGAGATGCGCCAGCTGCCGTCGGCTTCCAGCACGTTGGGGCGGCGGTCGTCATGCTCGTCGCGCACGTCGCCGACGATCTCCTCGATCAGGTCCTCGACGGTGACCATGCCGGCGGTGCCGCCGTACTCGTCGACCACCAGCGCGGTCTGCAGACCGTTGGCCCGGATCTGGGTCATCACCGCGTCGCCGTCGAGGGTGGCCGGCACTACCGGCACCGGCCGGGCCAGGATGTCGAGGCGGACGGCGGCGCGCTGCGGCGGGGGGATCTCGAAGACCTGTTTGACGTGCACGATGCCGATGGTCGCGTCGAGGTCGCCGTCGACGATGGGGAAGCGGGAGAACCCGGTGGCGCTGGCCGCGGTGACCAGGTCGGCAACGGTCTGGTCGGCGTCGAGGGCGACGATTTCGGTGCGCGGGGTCATCAGTTCCTCGGCGGTGAGGTCGCCGAAGTGCAGGGACCGGTCCACCAGCGCGGCGGTGGCCGGGTCGATGGAGCCGGCGTCGGCCGAGGTGCGCACCAGCGACACCAACTCCTGGGCGGAGCGCGCCGAGTGCAGTTCGTCGGCCGGCTCGATACCCAGGCGGCGGACCACGGCGTTGGCCGCGCCGTTGGTCAGCTTGATCGCCGGCGTCAGCAGAGCGGAGACGAGCAGCTGCGGGCCGGCGACCGTGCGTGCGGTGGGCAGCGGTTCGGCGACCGCGATGTTCTTGGGCACCAGTTCGCCGAAGACCATCGACAGCGAGGTGGCGATGATCAGCGCCAGGGTCAGTGCCACCGGCGCGACCAGGTGCCCTGGCAGCCCGGCGGCGGTCAGCGCGGGCCGGATGAGCTGCCCGACGACGGGCTCGGCCAGGTACCCGGTGGCCAGCGTGGTCACCGAAATGCCGAGCTGGGCCCCGGACAGCTGGAACGACAGGGTGCGGTGGGCCCGCTGCACCCAGCGGTCGCGGCGGCCGCCGGTGCGGGCGTTGGCGTCGACGGTGCTGCGTTCCAGAGCCGTCAGGGAGAATTCGGCGGCCACGAACAGGGCCGTGCCGGCGGTCAGGACCACGATGGCGCCGACGCTGAGCAGCGTCATCCAGACGCCCATCGCGTCAACCTCCATCCCGGTCCGCCGTGTCCGCCGCGGTTTCGCGGCCAGCTCAGCTTAACGGCTGCCCGTCTCACCAGCCTGTCGGTAGGGGATGGCCCTCGGCGAAACCGGCGGCCGACTGGACTCCGAGGACCGCCTTCTCGTACAGTTCGGCCAGGTCGGCCGCCCCGATGTAGGTGCAGGTGCTGCGCACCCCCGAGGTGATGTGGTCGAGCAGATCCTCGACGCCGCCGCGTTCGGGATCCAGCGCCATCCGGGAGGTGGAGATGCCCTCCTCGAAAAGTGCCTTGCGGGCCCGCTCGAAACCGCTGTCGGCGGCGGTGCGGGCGGCGACGGCCCGCTTGGAGGCCATGCCGTAGGACTCCTTGTAGGGCCGCCCGTCACGGTCGCGCAGCAGGTCGCCGGGCGATTCGTAGGTGCCGGCGAACCAGGAGCCAATCATCACATTCGACGCCCCGGCGGCCAGCGCCAGCGCCACGTCGCGGGGGTGACGGACCCCGCCGTCGGCCCAGACGTGGCCGCCGAGGCGCCGGGCGGCCGCCGCGCAGTCGAGCACCGCGGAGAACTGCGGTCGGCCCACGCCGGTCATCATCCGGGTGGTGCACATCGCACCGGGGCCGACGCCGACCTTGACGATCGTCGCCCCGGCCTCGATCAGATCGCGGGTGCCCTCGGCGGAGACCACGTTGCCCGCCGCCAGCGGCAGGCCCAAATCCAGTGCGGCGACCTTGCGGATGGCATCCAGCATCTTGGACTGGTGGCCGTGGGCGGTGTCGATGACCAGCACGTCGACACCGGCGGCGGCCAGCGCGGTGGCCTTGCCGGCCACGTCGCCGTTGATGCCGACGGCGGCGGCGACGCGCAACCGCCCGTGGGCGTCGACGGCCGGGGTGTAGATCCCGGCCCGCACGGCGCCGGTGCGGGTGAGTACCCCGGCCAGCGACCCGTCGGCGCGGGTGAGGACGGCCACCGGGACCGGTGCGGTCTCCAGTGCGGCGAACACCCGGCGCGGGTCGGTACCCAGGGGTACGGTGACGAATTCGGTGACGGCGACGTCGCGGACCCGGGCGAACCGGTCCACCCCGGTGCAGCGGGCCTCGGTGACCAGCCCCGTCGGGCGCCCATCGACCAGCACGACGGCCGCGCCGTGTGCCCGCTTGTGGATCAGCGCGATGGCGTCGGAGACCGAGTCGTCCGGTGCCAGGGTGACCGGGGTGTCGGCGACCAGGTCGCGGGATTTGACGAAGTCGACGGTGGTGGCGACGGCCTCGATCGGCAGATCCTGCGGCAGCACCACGATCCCGCCGCGCCGGGCCACCGTCTCGGCCATCCGGCGTCCGGCGACCGCCGTCATATTGGCCACCACGACGGGGATGGTGGTGCCGGAGCCGTCGTTGCTGGCCAGGTCCACGTCGAACCGGGAGGTCACCTCGGAGCGGTTCGGGACGACGAAGACGTCGTTGTAGGTCAGGTCATAGGGAGGCCGGTGGCCGTCGAGGAACTGCACTGTGCAAGCCTATCGGCCGGTCCCGGCTTCCCTTCGGCTCCGCCGTGGTGCCCGGTGGCGGTGTTTGTGCTGTTTGGGTGGTCGGGGCGCGCCAACTCCGCCGAGCATTGCCGAACCGGCCGGGAAAGTCAGGCCTGCACTTCGGTGCGGTCGCCGCTCCACAGGGTGTGGAACCGGGCGTCCGGATCGGTGTCGGTGCGGCCGTAGGTGTGTGCCCCGAAGAAGTCCCGCTGGCCCTGGATCAGTGCGGCAGGCAGCCGGGTGGTGCGCAGCCCGTCGTAGTAGGACAGGGCCGAGGCGAAGCCGGGGATCGGGATGCCGAGTTCGGTCGCGGTGACGACCACCCGGCGCCAGCCGTCGACCGCGTTTTCCACCGCGTCGCGGAAGTACGGCGCCGCGATCAGGGTGGGCAGCGCCGGGTCGGCGTCGAAGGCTTCCTTGATCCGGTTGAGGAACTTGGCGCGGATGATGCAGCCGCCGCGCCAGATGGTGGCCAGATTACCCGGTTTGACGTTCCAGTCGTACTCGGCGGAGCCGGCCTGAATCTGGTTGAAGCCCTGGGCGTAGGCGATGATCTTCGACGCGTACAACGCCTTGCGTACGTCCTCGATGAATCGCTTTGCATCGGAGGGTTTTTCGCCCAGGTTGCCGGCGGACATGCCGGCGACGGCGCGGCGCTGCGGCACCGATCCGGATAGCGCCCGGGCGAACACCGCCTCGGCGATGCCGGTGACCGGCACTCCGAGATCGAGCGCGGAGATGACCGTCCAGCGCCCGGTGCCTTTCTGCCCGGCCTCGTCCACGATGACATCGACCAACGGCCTGCCGGTCTTGGCGTCGACCTGACGGAGCACCTCGGCGGTGATCTCCACCAGGTAGGAGTCCAGTTCGCCGGTGTTCCACTCGGCGAACACCTCGGCGATTTGCGGTGCGGTCAGGCCAAGCCCGTCGCGCAGTAGCTGGTACGCCTCTCCGATGAGCTGCATGTCGGAGTACTCGATGCCGTTGTGCACCATCTTGACGAAGTGCCCCGCCCCGTCGGGACCGATGTGGGTGCAGCACGGGACGCCGTCGACGTGCGCAGAGATCTCCTCCAGCAGCGGGCCCAGCGACACGTAGGACGCTGCCGGTCCGCCGGGCATGATCGACGGGCCGTTGAGCGCGCCCTCCTCGCCGCCGGAGATGCCGGCGCCGACGAAGTGCAGGCCGCGCGCGCGGATGGCCTTCTCCCGGCGGATGGTGTCGGTGAACAGCGAGTTGCCGCCGTCGATGATGATGTCGCCGGGCTCCATGGCGTCGGCCAGTTCGTTGATGACGGCGTCGGTGGCAGCCCCGGCCTTGACCATGATCAGCACGCGGCGCGGCCGCTCCAGGGCGTCGAGGAACTCGGCGATGCTCTCGCTGCGGACGAACGAGCCCTCGTGGCCGTGTTCGGCGATCAGTGCGTCGGTCTTGGCGATCGAGCGGTTGTGCAGTGCGACGGTGTAGCCGTGCCGGGCGAAGTTCCGTGCGATGTTGGAACCCATGACCGCGAGGCCGGTGACCCCGATCTGTGCTGTTCCGGTGCGGGAACTGGAGTCGGTCACGGTCATAGAGTTGCCTTTCGGTACGGCGGGGGTGGGACTAGCGGGACAGCAGGCGCTGCAGTTCGGTGAGCCACGGGACGGCCACGGCCAGGGTCGGGACCACCAGGACGGCGACCGCTGCGACGTAGGCGGCCGCACACAGCCACGGACTGTTGGGTTTACCGGCCAGGCGCTGCACCCGCAACACGGTCGTCGGCCCGCCGGCGGCGAGTGCCCCGGATGGGCGCGGACCGGCGGCGCAGGCGACCAGCGCGCGGGCCAGGGGTGTGGGCCCGGTGGCGCGCACGGCGGCGTCGTCGGCCAGCAGTTCGACCAGCAGCCGGACGGCGTCCAGGGCGCTGGCGCTGCGGACGAACCGCGGGAAGGCGGCGTGCACCGCGGTGAACGCCTCCAGCACCAGGTCGTGGCGGGCCCGCAGGTGGGCGCGTTCGTGACTGAGGATCGCCGCCATCTCCGGGTCGCCGAGGGTGGACAGCGTTCCGTCGCTGACCACCACCCTGGCGCGCATACCGGGCAGGCAGTAGGCCAACGGCTGGTCGATCGCGAGGATGCGCAGGGCACCGCGGTTTACCCCGAGCAGGTCGACCAGCATGCGGTGATGGGCCCGACGGCGTCGGGTGCCGATGGCCACCCGGACCCCGGCCACGGCCAGGCGCACGCCGACCAGCAGGGTCAGGCCCAGCACGAGGAGGTGGATCAGCCACTGAGCCCAGCCCAACCGGTGCAGGGCGTCGATCGGATCGGCCGACGGCAGGCCGTCGCTGTCGGGCAGGAATAGCCGGCTGGCGATCGCCAGGCCTGCGCTGAATGCCGAGAGCACCGCCGCGATGGCGATCGACTGCCACAGCACGATGGCTGCGCGCGGCGCCCGGAGCGGCCAATCGGCGCGGGCGAGGATCGCCGGAACCGGCCCTACCAGCAGCAGGGCGAGGACTGCGAAGGCCAGCGCGGACACGCCGTCCAGTGTCCCTTAGCCGGCGGCAGCGCTGTCAGCCGACCTCCCGGAGGCGTGCTTGGCCTCCAGTTCGGCCAGGGCGCGGCGCAGCGCGTCGGCTTCGTCGATGCCGACGCGTTCGACGAAGTGCATCAGGGCCGCCTGGCGGCTGCCGGTGTCGGCGGCCTGGTCCAGGGCGTCGACCATGAGGCCGGCGACCAGGACGTCACGGCCGTGGGCGGGCGCGTAGCGGTGCGCCCGGTCATCGCGGTGCTGGACGACCAGGTTCTTCCGGGCCAGTCGCTGCAGGACGGTCATCACCGTGGTGTACGCGAGCTCGCGATGTGCGGTCAGGCCCTCATGGACGTGACGCACCGTCTGCGGCTCGGCAGTCGACCACAGGTGGTCCATGACCGCCTGCTCGAGTTCGCCTAAGCGCGCCGTTCTGCTCATGATCCGTTCGTCTCCCAAGGGTTGGGTAAAGCGTACTCGCGTTTACTACTGGTCGTCGTACCCAGGTTTTTTCGGACGCGGACCGGCAGGCCGGTCACCTGCTGGTTTCCCGGTTTGTCCGTTGTGAGAGCCATCACAACGGACCGGTTCGGGCCGTCGTCGAAATTAGGTTAGGGTTACCTATTCTAACTCGGAGGTGCCATGACCGTCGTAGTCGACGATCCGTTGATCGCCGCGATGCTGATCCGCGAGGAATTGCCGCTGCACGAATCCGCCCGCCGGTTGCGGGGACTGTGCCCGGATAGTCCACGGGTCCACGGCGTCGCGGTGATGCGCGACGTGTCCCGGCGCCGATGGTGGCCGCTGGCCGAGGCGCTGACGGCTCGCCGGCTGGAGGCGATGTACGACGCCGCGGTCGTCGAGATCGACAACCCGGTCGCCGCGGCGCACCAACTGGCGGCGACGCTGGCGCACGGCGTGATCGGCCGGGTGGTGGCCCTGGTGGTGCTGGAGGGACGGGCTTGGGACGTCGGCCTGGAGAACCTGTGGGTGCACGTGGACTCCGAGGACTGCATCGACTGGCTGGCCGTCGTCGATCCAACGCTGCGGGTGCTACCGGAGGATGTCGATGTGGGCCGCGACGGGGTGGTGACCCTGCCCGGCGAGGCCGCACTCGCCACCTGGACCGCGCACCGCTGTCACCGGAGCCTGGCTCCGCTGTTCGCCGAACTGCACCGGGTCTGCGACGGGGTGGTCGGCGTCGAGGCGATGTGGCGCAGCGTCGGCACGGCGGTGGTGTCCGCAGCGACGCAGGTGCCGGCGCGGGCCGGGTTCAGCGAAGCCGTCGGCATGCGCCGCGGTCAGGCTGTGCTGGATGCGCTGGCCGGTTTCGGGCTGCCGGTGCGCGGCGGGACGCGGCTGCGCGCCGACGCCCGGGTGCGGTCGGGGCGCGCCACGGCGGCGACTTCGACGAACCCGCGGATACCTCTTGCAAAGTTAGGGCAGCCTTGCCTAGGCTAAAGGGGCGAGGCCAACGGACCGCGCCGGAGTCCTGAGGGCTGCAGAGACCCCCGGTCCACTCGAAGGAAGGGCCCCGCGCCATCACGGCGCGGGGCCCTTCCGCATATCCATCCCGCGCACGACCCGCGAGCCGCGGTGGTCGCCACCGGGTGTAGACACGATCATGTGGACGCCGACGTGAACCTCTACTCCGCCCCCTTCGACCGGCTGATCGGTCTCGACTACGTCGAGGCCGGCCCCGACGGGGCGACCGCCCGCCTCGAGGTCAAAGAGGGGCTGCTGCAGCCCGCGGGGATCGTGCACGGCGGGGTGTACTGCGCGGTCATCGAGTCGATGGCCAGCGTGTCCGGCTACCTGTGGTTGCGGGAGAACGGCGGTGGCGACGTCGTCGGGGTGAACAACAACACCGATTTTCTGCGTGCGATCACGGCGGGCACCGTGCATGCGACGTCGGAGCCGATCCACCGCGGTCGGCGTCAGCAGCTGTGGCTGGTCACTATCCGCGACGACGCCGGTAAACCCGTGGCGCGCGGCCAGGTGAGGCTGCAGAACATCGCCAAGGCGGGTTGATCACCCGGGGTGATGGTTCTGCGGGCGAATCCTGGCCGTACGGTTTGCGCAGGTGAGGCTGCAGAACATCGCCAAGGCGGGTTGATCACCCGGGGTGATGGTTCTGCGGGCGAATCCTGGCCGTACGGTTTGCGCAGGTGAGGCTGCAGAACATCGCCAAGGCTTAACTCGCTTTTTCGTCGTCCTCGGTGGAGGCGACGACTTCCTCGAGCTGCTCGATGCGGGTGCGCGCGTAGGCCTGCTGCTCGGTGATGGTCAGCTGGCCGCGGCCGGGTGACAGGAACGAGCGTGCCCAGGACAGCAGCGTGATGATCTTGGTCTGGAAGCCGACCAGGTAGATCAGGTGCAGGAACAGCCAGGCCAGCCAGGCCAGGTAGCCGCCGAACTCCAGCTTGCCGACCTGGGCGACGGCGGAGTGCTTCGACACCGCCGCCATCGAGCCCTTGTTCCAGTACTTGAACGGCGCGCGCACGCTCGGATCGGCGCCCCTGAGTTCGGCCTTGATCAGGTTGGCCGCGTACCGTCCGCCCTGGATGGCGCCCTGGGCCTGGCCCGGGACACCCTCGACGAAGGCCATGTCGCCGACCACCCACACGTTGGGATGCCCGGGAATGGTCAGGTCGGGCAGCACCTTGACCCGTCCGGCCCGGTCGATTTCGGTGTCGGACTGCCGTGCCAGGTCGGCGCCGAGCGGGCTGGCGGCCACGCCGGCCGACCACACCTTGGTCGCCGACTCGATCCGCTTGGTGGTGCCGTCCTTGTACTTGACGACCAGGCCGTTGCGGTCCACGTCGGTCACCATGGCGTTGAGCTGGATCTCCACGCCCATCTTCTCCAGTCGTCGCTGCGCCTTGCCGCCCAGTCTGGGGCCCATCGGCGGCAGCACGGCGTCGGCGCCCTCGATGAGGATCACCCTGGCCTGGGTGGAGTCGATGTGGCGGAACGCGCCCTTGAGGGTGTGGTCGGCGAGCTCGGCGATCTGGCCGGCCATCTCCACGCCAGTGGCGCCGGCGCCGACGACGACGAACGTCAGCAGCTTCTCGCGGCGCACAGGGTCGCTGGACCGCTCGGCCTGCTCGAAGGCGCCCAGGATCCGTCCGCGCAGCTCCAAGGCGTCGTCGATGGACTTCATCCCGGGGGCCCATTCGGCGAACTGGTCGTTGCCGAAGTAGGACTGGCCAGCACCGGCGGCGATGATCAGGCTGTCGTACGGGGTGCGGTAGGTGTGACCGAGCAGCACCGAGTCGACGGTGCGGTTGGCCAGGTCGATGTGGGTGACCTCACCCAGCACCACCTGTGCGTTGCGCTGTTTGCGCAGGATGATGCGGGTCGGGGGAGCGATCTCGCCCTCCGACAGGATGCCGGTGGCCACCTGGTACAGCAGCGGCTGGAACAGGTGGTGGGTGGTCTTGGCGATGAGTTTGACGTCGACGTTGGCGCGCTTGAGCTTGCGCGCGGCGGTCAGCCCGCCGAACCCCGAGCCGATGATGACGACCCGGTGCTTGTCCGAAGTGGTTATGCCGGGGGGATGGCTCACGTTTGGGCTCCTCGAAACCGCGGATGGGACCGACGCCTACACCGTAGTCGCCCGCGCTGGGATGGGCGCGCCGGCTCACCCCCTCAAATGCGGCGCCAGCGCTTCGCCGAGTGCGGTGACGTCGCCGGGACGCCTGACGACAATTCGGCACCCGCTGGGCCGAAACCGGCCGGTGCGACGGCTCAGGCCGGCAGCAGCGCGTCGGCGAGTTCGGCGACCACGCCGGGCCGGTAGTCGAACACGCCGAGTACGACGCCGGCCACGCCGGCGTCGAAGACCCTGGCCTTGATCTGTTCGGCGATTGCGGTGGGGCTGCCGGAGAGGAAGTTGGCCGACGCCGCCGCGATCTGCTCCGGGGACATGATGCCGTCGACCGTGACGGCTTCTACGCGGGCGGGTTGATCCAGACCCACGTTCGGCGGGGGTGAGGAGCGCGCTCAGCCGAAGCTGGCCGCGACGCCGCTGCTCACGTGCAGCGTTTCGCCGGTGATGTGCCGGGCCGAGGGGCTCGCCAGGAACAGGGCCAGGCGGGCGATCTCGTCGGCGACAGCGGGCTGCGGGGTGCGCAGCCCGTCGTAACCGGTTTCCGCGCTGCGCCCGGCGGCCACGACGTTGATGGTGATGCCGCGGGTGCCGTAGGTCTCGGTCTGTCCGGACGTCCAGTCCGACAGCGCGGCCTTGACCGCCGCACCGATGCTGCCGTCGGGCAGGTGCCCGGGGGCCACCGAGACGATGGACCCGCCCGATCGCAGGTGATCCCCGACGGTCTGCAGGGTCAGTACCGGTGCCAGCACCGTCGCGTCCAGGGCCTCGTGCCAGGCGGCCCGACGCTCGGCGAGGGTGTAGGTCCGGGGATCGCCGGGATCGTGCCTCGGGGCGGGGACGTTGACGATGGTGTCCAGGTGGTGCGGGAACAGGCTGCGGGCGGCCGCCAGGGCGTCGGGGTCGGTGTTGTCGCAGACGACGTAGTCGACTTCGAGCTCCTTGGCCGCGACCTCGAGCTCGGCGCGACGGGCCCCGGAGATGACGACGCCGTGGCCGGCCTCGCGGAATCCGGCGGCGATGACCCGGCCCAGATCGGTGTCGGCACCGGTGACGAGAACCTCCATCGCGAGCCTCCTAAGATTGTTCGACGGCGAACCCGGTCACCACGAGGTTACTGGACGGTAGTTATTCCGCCAAAGCGGCCACGCCGGGCGGCATCAACGCAGTTGGGCGCGACACACTACCGCGCCGTACCTTGCGCAGTCGGGGTGACACGGTAGGTTCGTCGCCATGGATCAGTACCCGCCGATGTCCACCCGCCGCGGCCGCGGCTCCAGGTCCGTGCGATGGACCGGCGCCGCCGCGGCGCTGTGCCTCATGCTGGCGGCCCCGCCCGCTTACGCCGACCCCACCCCCGAGCCGAACCCGGCGCCCGCGTCTCCGGCGCCCGCGTCTCCGGCGCCCGCGTCTCCGGCGCCCGCGGCTCCCGGGTCTCCGGCACCGGCTTCTCCCGCACCGGCCTCCCCGGCGCCGGGCGATGCGACTCCGGCACCCGCCGAGCCCGCGCCCACCGATCCGAATGCCGCACCGCACGACCCCAACGCCGCTCCCGCCGCGCCGGTCAACGAGCCGGGCCGGGTCAACGTCGCCGCGGGTTCATTCAGCTACGTGGTCCCCGCCGGGTGGGTGGTCGGCGATGCCAGCCGCCTCAACTACGGCCAGGCCCTGCTGACCAAGGCCGTTCCCGAGCCCGAGCCCGGACAACCCGCTGCCGCTCCGGCCAACGACACCAGCATCCTGCTGGGTCGGCTCGACCTGAAGCTGTTCGCCGGCGCCGAGCCCGACAACGCCAAGGCCGCCGTCCGACTGGCCTCCGATATGGGCGAGTTCTTCATGCCGTTCCCGGGCACCCGGGTGAACCAGTCGACGGCACCGCTGGACGCCGGCGGGATGAAGGGGTCGGCCTCCTACTACGAGGTGAAGTTCACCGACTCCAGCAAGCCCGACGGCCAGATCTGGGCCGGTGTGGTCGGTGACGCCGGCCAGAACGCACCGCGCGGACAGCGCAACGAGCGTTGGTTCGTGGTGTGGCTGGGCACCGCCAAGGACCCCATCGACAAGGGAGCCGCGGTGGCTCTGGCCAACTCGATCCGCCAGTACACCCCGCCGCCCGCGCCCGCCACGGACCCGAACGCGGCCGCCCCGGCGGCCGACCCGGCCCACCCGGCCGTCGGCGTCCCGGTTCCGGTGGAGAATCCGGACCCGGCGATGATCCCCGCCGGCTGACCGATCCGATCAGAAAACCCCGATTCCACCCGGGTGGAATCGGGGTTTTCTGTGTCTACGCCGAAGAACGGGTTGAATTGTTACCCGCAGCGGGTATAGCTGATGTAGGTCCCGGATCCACCGGAGCCGGAAACGACGGGGAGACCGCGATGAACACTCTGCTAGCGATGAATCTGGCTTCCGGCACAACCATGGAGTTGCTGGCCGACCGGTCCACCACGCTCACCAACGTCGGCTGGCTCAGCTACATCGTCATCGGCGCGATCGCCGGCTGGATCGCCGGCAAGCTGGTGAAGGGCTCCGGTTCCGGTCTCCTGATGAACATCGTCATCGGTGTGATCGGCGCGCTCATCGGCGGTTTCCTGCTGAGCTTCTTCTTCAATACCGCAGAAGGTGGCTGGTGGTTCACGCTGTTCACCGCGGTCCTCGGATCGGTGATCCTGCTCTGGGGTTTGGGCAAAGTCCAGAACAAATAGCGCCCGGACTCGCGGTGACGCGATGACGCCGCAGACCATGGCCGCCTGGCGGGTCAACCGGCCGGGACCCGTCGACACCCGGCCGCTGGATCGCGAGCGCGTGCCGGTGCCGCGGCCGGGCCCCGGCGAGCTGCTGCTGGCCGTGCTGGCCTGCGGGGTGTGCCGCACCGACCTGCACGTCAGCGAGGGCGATCTGCCGGTGCACCGGCCCGGCGTCATCCCGGGCCACGAGGTGGTCGGCGAGGTCGTCGAATGTGGGCCCGAGCTGGACGTCGACGTCACCGTCGGCGACCGGGTCGGCATCGCCTGGCTGCGGCACACCTGCGGGCGGTGCCGGTTTTGCCTGCGCGGCGCGGAGAACCTGTGCCCACACTCCCGCTACACCGGCTGGGACGCCGACGGCGGCTACGCGGAGTTCGCCGTCGTGCCGGCCGCGTTCGCGCACCGGCTGCCGCCCGGCTACACCGATGCCGAGCTGGCCCCGCTGCTGTGCGCGGGCATCATCGGCTACCGCTCACTGGTCCGGGCGGAGCTGCCCCCGGGCGGGCGGCTCGGGATCTACGGCTTCGGCGGCAGCGCGCACATCACCGCGCAGATCGCCCTGGCCCGGGGCGCCGAGGTGCACGTGATGACCCGCGGCGCCGACGCCCGGGAGCTGGCCCGTGCGCTGGGGGCGGCGTCGGTACAGGGCGCGGCAGACCCGCCGCCGGTCCGGCTGGACTCGGCGATCCTGTTCGCACCGGTCGGTGAGCTGGTACTGCCGGCCGCCGAGGCGCTGGACCGCGGCGGCACGCTGTCCATCGCCGGGATCTACCTGACCGACATCCCGCCGCTGAACTACCAGCGGCACCTGTTCCAGGAGCGGCAGATCCGCTCGGTGACCTCGAACACCCGCGCCGACGCCCGGGAGTTTCTGGCGTTCGCCGGCGAGCACCACATCCAGGTCAGCACCGTCGACTATCCGATGGACCGCGCCGATGAGGCGCTGTCCGCACTGGCCGGCGGCCGGATCGCCGGGGCGGCGGTGCTGCGGAACTGAGCCCTTGGGTTGAGACAGAACTCCCGCTGAGTTCGCGTGCCGGAATCCCGGCGTCAGGTCTGAATGAACGAGCAATCAGCTGGAAATGTGCCAGACCACGGCTGCAGCCAGCGCGCCGATGCCGTTGAGCGACCAGTGCAGCGCGATCGGGGCGATCAGGCTGCCGCTGCGCCGGCGCAACCAGCTGAACACGAATCCGGCCGCGGCGGTGGCGATCACCGCGCCCACGATGCCGGCCACCACGCCGAACACCCCGCCGCCGAGAATCCGGGTGAACCCGACGTTGCCGGTGGTCAGGCCCAGCGAGCTGGCGATGTGCCAGAAGCCGAACAACAGTGACCCGACGGCGAGCACCCCGCGGAATCCCCAGGCGCGATCCAGCGCGCCGTGCAGAACGCCACGGAACGCCAGTTCCTCGGGGATGACGGTCTGCAGCGGGATGATCACCATGGAGGCGATCAGGGCGCCGGACACGGTCGCGTAGTGGTTGTTGAGGAACATCGGCCGAGTCCACGGCAGCAGTGCGCCGATCGCCACGACGGTCGCGACCAGCGCGAATGCGCCCAGACCGTAGGCCACCCCGGAGCGCCAGTGCTCGCGGCTCAGACCGAGTTCGGCCCAGCCGAGCCCCCGTGAGCGAACCAGCGCGACGAGCGCGACCGCGGCGACCGGGACGGTCACCACGCCCGCCCACGCGGTGGTGAAGTGTGCGATCAGGTTGGTCAGGCCCAGCACCACGATCACGACCGCGATGTCGATGTAGATCCGGGCGTGGTGCAGCGCCGAGAGCAGCGATTGCAGCGGATGATCGAACACGCCGATGTGCGCCTCGGTGTTCGAGGCAGCAGGCATCGCTGTGGTGGCGTGTGACATCACTCGACAAGTGTACCTGATTTGTACAAACTCCCAGGTCGCCGGGCGCGGAGGCGGGTTGTGAGGTCGCCGTGGCGGTCTGCGCGGAAAACCCGCCGCAACCCGGTCGAGGCTCCTAAAGTGAGGCCCGGGTATGGATCGGGGGACGCATGCGGATCTTGCTCGCCGGTGTCGCGCAGACATTGGGTCGGGCCAGCGCCCGGCAGCTCATCGCTGCCGGTCACGAGGTCTGCGGCATCGACGTGGCCGACGATCCGCGGTTGGATCCACGCGTCGCCGTCACCGTGGCCGACCTCGAGGACCCGGTGCTCGACGACCTGGCAGCCGATGCGGACGTGATCATCCACCTGGACATCGACGCCAGTGGTGTACCCGGGGTGCTGGCCGTCAGCGACGCGGCCGGCCGGGCCGGGTCCCGGCTGCTGTGCGTGCTGCCCGCCGCCGGCGACCCGAACGACTACCGGGACGCCGAGGAGCTCGTCACCTCGGGCTGGGCGCCGAGCCTGGTCATCCGGATCGCCCCGCTGCTGGGACGCAACCCCGAGTCCATGGTGTGTCGAACGGTTTCCTCGCTGCGCCGGCGCGGCGCCACCGCGTCGGTGCGGGTGCTGCACACCGACGACCTGGTGCGGTTTCTGACCCGTGCCGTCGGCTCGCATCGCACCGGAACGGTCGATCTCGCCGCCGACGAGCCGATCTCGGCGCTGCACGCCCGACGGTTGCTGGCCGCCACCGATATCGGCTTCCGGCACCGCGCCGGCTGGGCCGGGCTGGACCAGAGCTGCCGGCTTCTTCCGCTGCAACGGGATTGGGATTTCGAATGCGGGTGGACGGCGACTGCCGCGGTCGTCGACACCGCCCGCGGGCTGTGCGCCCGGTCGCATCGCTGCGTCGAACCGCCGACCCGCGTCACCGATCCGTCGGCCGCCGAGCCGGTCGGTGAGTTCGACGACGTCATCTCCCCGGATTTCCCGGTGTTCATCGCCCCCGACGACGGGCCCCTGGCGGCGCCGCTGCGACCGTTGTCACTGGATGTGCACAGCGGCGGACTGGGCTGTGCGCAGCGCGCCGTCGCCGAGGTTCTCGGACTGTCCGGCGCACTCGGTGCGGAATGGACCCACCGGGCCACCGCGGTCTTCGGCCAACGGCTCTACGCCGGGCTGTCGGTGGCCGCCGCGGCCAGCACCGTGCTGCCCGGGCGATCCGCCGACGCACTGTCGCAGGCCCCAGCCGGCGGCCCCGACGTCGTGCTGTTGCCCGGTCCCGCCGTCGCGCCGCACCGGCGCATCGCGCTCGCCGCGGTCAACACCCGGCTGTTGGCCCTGGCCGGGCGCTACGGAACCGAATGCGATGCGCTGGCCGCCGATGTGGCCACCGATGCCGATGAAGACGTCGCCCCGGCCGGTCTGTCGGACGCCCGGCTGCAGGTACGGATCCTGTTGTTGCGGGACCGCATCGCCCAGGCGTGGACGACGACGGCCCTGGGGCTGCTGATCGAGGACACCCTCGGCGCTGCTCCCGGCCGGCGCCATCTGGCGCAGTGGAGCCGGGGACTGGCCGCCGCCGCGTCGGTGCTGGAACTGTCCGCGCTGCCCGAGGAAGTGGTGCCCGGTGACCTTGACGGCGGAGGCGCCGGGCGCACCCCGATCGTCGGCCGGCTGCTCGATACCGCGCGGTCGGGACGCACCGGGGCCTGGCAGAGCACCGTAGGTCAGTTGCAGCGGCTGGCCGAGACCGCCGACGAGGTCGGGCGCCGGATGGCGGCCGTGCGCGCCCTCGCCGACCCGGCCGACGTGCACTTCCTGCTCTGCGACGAGCTGACCGCGCAGCCGGTGGACACCCGGCTGCGGGTCAAGCGCCGTCGCGCCGACTGGGACCGACTGGCCGCGCTGACCATGCCGACGTTGATCGACGGGCACTGGGAGCCCACCGAGAACAAGGCGATCAGCTGAGCCGGACGCCTCAGCCGGCCGGCGCCAGGATCAGCCAGCCGTTCGGGGCGAGGGCGGTCTCCGTGCAGTCGGCCGCCGGCGGGGCACCCGCCCCGGCGATCACCCGCAGCGCCGCCATCCCGGCATCGGCCGCCCGGATCGGCATCGGCTCGTCGGCGATGTTGAGCGCGACGAACAGCTGCTCGCCGTCGCCCCCGGCGCTGCGGTACAGGTACTGACGGTTCTCCAGCGCCACGACGCCGGTTCGTGCGGTGTGCAGCCACGGGTGCCGTCGGCGCAACCCGATCAGGTACTGGTGTAATGCGAACATCTGCCGGCCGGCCTCGTCGACCGGCAGCGGCGGGGCGGTGAACTCCGGGCGCACCGCGTCGTCGCCGCCGGCGCGTTCCTCCTTGACCCCGCGGAAGCCGAACTCGTCGCCGGCGTAGATCGTCGGCACCCCGCCGGTGGTCATCAGCAGCACCAGCGCCAGCGCCACATGCTCGGGATTGTCCAGTCGGCTGGCGATCCGGGTCACGTCGTGGTTGCCGATGAATGTCTGCGGCACAAAGGAATCCAGGAACTCGGCATGCCGGGTCAGTGCCCAGTCCAACTCGTGGAAGTTGCCGTCGTTGAGCGAACTCCAGATCGCCTTCCACAATTCGTACTGGGTGACGGCGTCGAATCCGGTGCTCGCCACGATCTGTGCGTAGTCGCCGTGGATCACCTCACCGACGAACCAGGCCTGCGGGTGGCGGGCCCGCACGCGCGGCAGTACCCGGTCCCAGAACTCGGCGGGGACCGCGTACGCCGCGTCGAGCCGCCAGCCGTCGGCGCCGCGGTCGAGCCAGTGGCACATGACCTCGACGACATAGTCGGCGACCGCCGGGTTGTCGTGGCGCAGCGCGATCAGGTCGCCGTGGCCCTCGAAGGTGGCGAACCGGCCCGGCCGCCCGCGGAACCACCCGGCGGCCTCGGTGTCACCGTCGAGCGCCGCGCGGTAGCGGCCGAAATCGGTTCCGACGTGGTTGAACACGCCGTCGAGCAGCACCCGCAGGCCCCGGTCCCGGGCCCGGTCGACCAGGTCGTCGAAGTCGTCGTCGTCGCCCAGGCGCGGATCGATGTGGAAATGGTCGGTGGTGTCGTAGCCGTGGCTGCGGGAGGCGAACACCGGCCCCAGCGCGATCCCGGAGGCCCCCAGCGCCTGCGCGTGGTCGAGCCAGTCGGCGACGCGGCGCAGCCGGTGCTCGTCGGGCGCCGGTGGTGACGACGACGGGAAGGCGCCGACGAATCCCAGCGGATACACCTGCCACCACACGGCGTACTGCACCCACTGCGGTTCGGCCATGCGGGCAGTCTAAGCCGGGCGGTGGCGCCCGGGCGTGTCGAAAACACCTCTCGCGCTCGGTAGGTACGGCTAAGTTTGCGGGGTGAATCGCCGGCGCCGTGGACGCAGTCCATGCTGATCGCCGCTATCCGTGATCTGCAGTGGCGCAAACGCAGGTTCCTGATCGCCGTCGTCGGCACCGCCTTCGTGTTCGCCATGACACTCGTCCTGACCGGGCTGGCCAACGGATTTCGGGTGGAGGCCACCCGCACGGTGGACTCGTTCGGCGTCGACTACTTCCTCATCCAGGACGACGTCGCCGGTCCGTTCCTGGGGTCGACGCCGTTCGATCAGAACAAGGTGGCCGCCGCCGCGAAGCTGCCCGGTGTGCAGGCCGCCGCACCGCTGGTCTATATCGGTGCCACCGCGCGCGACAACGGCACCTTCAAGACCATGAACCTGTTCGGGGCGCCCACCGACGGGCCCGGCATGCCGACGATGACCGAGGGTCGGGCGCCGGTCAAGGTCGACGAGGTCGCGGTCTCCTCGACGCTTGACCACCACCTCGGTGACACGCTGACCATCGGCCCGCACCAGGTCACCGTCGTCGGCATCGTGGCGAATTCGACGGTCCTGGCCCGCCAGCCCAACCTGTTCCTCACCGTCGCCGGTGCCCAGCGGATGGCGTTCGACGGGAAGCCGGTCATCTCCTCGATCGGCATCCGCGGCAACCCGCAGCAGATCCTGCCTGGCTTCCACGCGGTGGACCGCGCCGGCGCGATCGCGGACATGATGCGCCCGCTGAAGGTCGCGGTGAACGCCATCTCGATCATGGCCGGCCTGCTCTGGCTGGTCGCCGCGCTGATCGTCGGCTCGATCATCTACATGTCGGCGCTGGAGCGCACCCGCGACTTCGCCGTGTTCAAGGCGATCGGGGTGCCGTCGCGCTCGGTACTGGCGGGCCTGGTGCTCCAAGCCGTCATCATCGCGCTGGTCTCTGCGGTATTCGGCGTAGCCCTCTCGGCGCTGCTCGGGCCGATGTTCCCCATGCGCGTCGACGTCCCCCAGGGTGCCTATCTGCTGCTGCCGGCCGTCGCGGTGGGCATCGGCCTGCTGGCCAGCGTCGCCGGCCTGCGCCGCGCGATCAGCGTCGACCCCGCGCTGGCGTTCGGAGGTCCCTGACCATGGGCGATCTGAGCATCCGCGACCTGACGGTGGAATACCGCAACTCCGCCGACACCATCCGCCCGATCGACCATTTCGACCTGGACCTGCCGGCCGGATCGCTGGCAATCCTGTTGGGGCCCAGCGGTTGTGGGAAGACCACGCTACTGTCATGTCTGGGCGGCATCCTGAGCCCGACGTCGGGCAGCATCGCCTTCGGCGACGTGGAGGTCACCGGCTTGGCGCCGAAGGAACTCAGCGAATACCGGCGCAATACCGTCGGGATCGTGTTCCAGGCGTTCAATCTGGTGCCCAGCCTCACCGCCATCGAGAACGTCATGGTGCCCATGCGTGCGGCCGGGATGGGCCGGCGCCAGTCGCACAAGAAGGCGGTAGAGCTGCTCGACCGGGTAGGCCTGGGCGAGCGGGTGAACCACCGGCCCGGCGACCTCAGCGGCGGGCAACAGCAGCGGGTGGCCGTCGCCCGTGCCATCGCGCTGGATCCGCCGCTCATCCTGGCCGACGAACCGACCGCGCACCTGGACTTCATCCAGGTCGAGGAGGTGCTGCGGCTGATCCGCGGGTTGGCGTCGGGGGAACGGGTGGTGGTGGTGGCCACCCACGACAGCCGCATCCTGCCGCTGGCCGACGAGGTGATCGAGCTGGTCCCCACCGTGGCCAGCGTCGACCGGGAGCCGGAAACCCTGACGGTGACCGCCGGCACGACGGTCTTCGAGCAGAACACCATGGGCGATCTCATCTACGTCGTCCTCGAGGGCAAGTTCGACATCATGCGGGAGCTGGGCGGGGGAGCCGCCGAGCTGCTCTCCACGGCTGGCCCGGGAGAGTACTTCGGTGAGATCGGCCCGCTGTTCGGGCTGCCTCGCTCGGCCTCGGTGCGCGCCCGCACCGATGGTGTCCTCGTCGGCTACACCGTGCAGGCGTTCCGAAAGCGTCTGGGCGCCACCGGGGTTCGCGATCTGATCGAACGCAAACCGGTCAACCTGCCCTGACGGCTTACCATCCGCTCAGCGAGACTGGTCCCTGCGCTGGGCCAGGATGCGGGGTTGACGCGCTTCGCTCTTACGATCCGGTCAGCGAGACGGCGAGCAGGGTGCGGGTGATGGCCTCGACCTCACTCACCAGTACCCGCTGGGCGCCGTCTTGGCGATTCAGGTACGCCGCGCATTCGCGCAGCTGCTGGTCGGCCTCGGCGAGGTGGCGACTGTCGACCCGCCACGGCTGGCCCGCGCTGGGTGCCTCGCCGCGCAGCGCGTCGACGTAGTCATCGACGGCCACCACGAATCGCAGATCGAGTGTCTCGACCCGGGCCGTCGGCACCTGGGCCTCCAGCGTCGCGCACACGCCGGTCACGGTGTTCAGCGCCAGCCGGTAGGCGGTCAGCCAGTGCCGGACTTCCGCGGAGTCGGCGCGAATCCCGCCGCCCGCGGCCTCGAACGCCGTGCGCGCCCGTACCGCGCGGTTCCACATCGCGCCCAGCACCTCCTCGCGATCGTCGAGGTGGTGCGCGAACGCCCGGATCACGGTGGCCGCGTAGTCGATTTCGGCCTTCAGCAGCTCCCCGGCGCGCTGGCGCAGGCGGACCAGCGAGCGGTCCGGCAACAGCACATGGCTGGCCACCGCAAGCACACCGCCGAGCAGCACCGCGATCAGCCGGGTGGTCAGCGCGGGGTTGGCGGCGGCCCCGTCGATGTCGATGAGGAACACGATGGACACCGCGACGGTCGCGGTCATCAGCACATAGCTGAGCCCCGACACCGCGTAGGTGGCGGCGATGAACAGCACGGCCAGCAGTCCGGCCGACAGGCCGACCGGATGCACCAGCAGGGTCAGTGTGGTGGCGAGGCCGACGCCGACGAAGACCGCGGCCAGCCGCGCCAGGCAGCGGGTATAGGTGTGGGCGGTCTCGGGTCGCTGAACCAGCAGCACCGTCAGCGAGATCCATACCGCGTCGGGCACGCCGGTGACCCGCGCTGTCACCACGCCCGCGGTCACCGCCGCGGCCAGCCGCACCGCGTGCCGCAAGATCGGCGAATCGGTGTTGAGCTGCTCGCGGATCACCGCCATGGGCGGGCGGCGCAGCCGGGTGCTGCCGACGAAGTGCAGGATCGCCGCCTCGCTGACCTGGCGCCGCAGCCGGCGGCCGGCCGCGGCGGCCGACCCGGGCAGCTCGCCGACCGCGTCGTCGAGCACCTGCAATGCGCCGCGCGCCTG
>WBZQ01000157.1_pt2 | contig 39435 bp, 28 predicted proteins | sample 5204251 | NCBI WGS metagenome assembly WBZQ01 (sample SAMN12412402, study PRJNA552823) | activated sludge metagenome | isolation source: activated sludge from nitrification reactor of wastewater treatment plant... | place: USA: Virginia | collected 2017-09 | reverse complement strand
CATTCCGCGAAAAATCCGGGCTAGATAAGTCCAATTATTCCTTGCGGGACAGGCACTTTCGCGTATCTACACCCCGAAACTCACAACATTCCGCGAAAAATCCGGGCTAGCATTGAAGAAGTGGCTCAACGCCCCGGTGCCCGCTACCCGGCCAGTCCCGAACGGTCGCGAAGATCATCGGCGCCCCCACTGACCCGGCCGCCGGACAGAAGCACTCCCGGCGCAGCGCCCCGCCGACAGGCCGGAGGTTTTATTTGCTAATGAAATGAATTCTCGAGATTCCCAATCCGCCAACAAGAACACGCAACCCGGGTAGCATTAGAACCACGCCCGATTTCCATTAGGCGCAATCGTCAAAAATAGCCTAGGAGCCGATACGAAGTGGCCAAGCAGAACATTCAATCCGCCTATCTAGAACTCCTACGTCGAAATCTCACCAGATACGGCATGACCGAACGGATGCCCGACGAGTGGTCATTGCGACGGCGCCTAGTTCTGCGAACCGCCAATGCGATCAATGTTATTGGCGCCCGCACGAATTTATTCGGGAAGCGCAGACGCGAATTCGGTTTGGATTGGCCGGCCGCAGCCGAGACCATGATCGGGATGCGAAGGCTAACCAGCCTGCAGGAATGCGTTGAAGCGGTTCTCGACGAGGACATACCAGGCGACCTGGTGGAATGCGGAGTATGGCGCGGAGGTGCTTCCATCCTGATGCGCGCAGTTCTCGCGGCCCACGGGGACGAAACCCGTTGCGTTTGGTTGGCCGATTCATTCGCCGGTGTGCCACCACCGGATCCCGATAATTACGAAGCCGACAAAGGCGACAAACTCTACCTCTTTTCGGAAGTTCTTGGCGTATCCGAAGCTGAGGTAAGGTCCAACTTCGAACGCTATGGATTGCTGGACGACCAGGTCCGCTTTCTCCCCGGCTGGTTCAAAGACACGCTACAAGACGCTCCGATTGAACACATTTCAGTATTACGCCTGGACGGGGATCTCTACGAATCCACCATTCAAGCTCTGAATGCCCTCTACCCTCGCCTGTCCCCCGGCGGGTTCTGCATCATCGATGACTATCACATGATCGAGGCATGCAAGAGTGCCGTGCGGGACTACCGCACAGAGCATGGAATATCTGCCAACATCGTTGACATCGATAACTGTGGAGTTTACTGGCGGAAGTAGCCTGATTTTGAAGCCCGATTAGCCCTCAGATATCGGGCTCAGTTGCCAAGATAACTCGGCTCATATAATACCCACACCCGTCGCCATTTGCAGAAGGCCAGCAACGAAAAATATCACCAGCAAGATCATTGTGCGATGCGCCATCGCCCACTTGTGGACAGGGCCAAGAACCGACTCGGTTGCCCGCGGAGCAAGAAGATGGCCGACCAACGCGATCTCAATGATCGCCAAAATCGCCAAGATGAAGACCACGATGCCCAGGATCTGGGTACCGATCGAAGCCCCCGCGCCAACCATCATGGTGAGTATCAACAGAACCAGAGGCGGCGGAGTCGCATACCCCAACCCAAAAACCACCGACATCCAGAGCGCTCCGTCATCCCAGGCATCACGACATCGTTGAATGACACGGCGAACCGGCGCCAGACTCTTCGAGAGCATGCCGTCTCGGCCACCCGAAACCGCCTCTGGATCGGTCGTTACGCCGATGTCCAGCGCCAACGACGAGGAGTCTCCTCCCACCGAGACAAGTTCTGGCTGCGACACCGGCTGCGGTTTTCTCAGACGTATCGCCAAGGCCATAGCTACCAGTAAGCAGAACACCCCGACGCCGAGTTGCAGTGGCTGAATACCCGAACTCGGCGACGGGGATGTCAATCTCTGTGCCACGGATTCGAATGACGGAACCATGTGCAGGGCCAGCAGCGACCCACCCCATAAAAGAACGTTCACGGCAACACATCCGCACCACAATGCAAGCAAGTTCTGCAACGGCCGGGGCCGGGACAGCACTACCAGGATAAATCCAAGCAGCACCGGATTGATGGCTGCCAATAGCGCCCAAGTAAGAAGATTCCCCCACATTAAAGCAGCCCAAACTTCTGCAGTTCGACGGCGTACTTAACAACGGTCGACGGGGCGACGTGCGGAATGTCGCCCTCCGGGCCAATACCAGTGCTTTGCACTTCGGCGCGGAATCGATCGGTCGAACCGCTGCCCCCGCGAACCGGCTCCGGCGGCTCCAGGACACCGCTCTGCCGCAGCAGAATCAGCATCTGCAGCACCGAGTTCTTGCGCTGTTGCTCGGGTAGCGCCTGCAGTGCCGCCTCGAAGCGCGGCAGCCAATCATGAAAATCACCGCTGCGCTCGATTGCGTAGCCTGCATCGATCAACCAGTCGACGTACTCATCGATCCCGATGCCGTCGTCGTGCGGGTTCATCACGTGATAGGTCTCAAATGCCCCTGATCCCGTACGAGCCGACCGCAAGCCCAACGTGTTGATGGCTTCGGCGACGAAATCAACGGCCAGCCCATCGAAGTGCGAACGTTGCCGATTGCCGTCCTCATCGGGACGGAAGAACGACGTGGGCGCAACTCCGGTCGACACGATGCTCAGTACCATCCGGCTAACCGTGTCGGACGGGTTCAGCTGCCCTGCGTATCGGCCATCCACGAGGACCATCCCGGCGCGGAAGACTGCGACCGGCAATCCGCATAGATCATGCGCCTCACGCAGCAGTACCTCTCCTGCCCATTTGCTGTTGGCGTAGCCGTTGGCGTAGCCACCGTCACACGGCCGTGTCGCACTGACCTCACGCACATCGGCGTCCTCGGTGAACAAAGAGGGCTCAATCTCACGCCCGACGTCACCGGTCGATACGTACGCATACGCCTTGAGTGTCCGTGTCATGGCGAAGCGGATCAACTCGGCGGTGCCAACGACATTCGGCCCAAACAGCTCTCTGTACGGCAACACACTGTTAACCATGGCGGCGGAATCAACAATAAAGTCGATACGTTCGGCGAGCCGCTCCCACACGTCGATGTCCAACCCTAGATTTGTCAGCGCCTTATCCCCCGCAATGACGTGCAAGCGATCGGTAGCCAGTTCATCGAACTGCTGCCGTAGGGCAGGATCGGTGTCATAGATCTCTGCCAGCCGTTGGTGCGCCTCGTCGTCGGAGGCTGCCCGTACCAAACAGGTCACCGTGGCCTCGTTGTCCAACCTCGAAAGCAAATCCAAGAGCAGGTAGCGTCCGAGGAACCCTGTGGCACCAGTCAAAAGCACGTTCTGCACCGGCCCGCTGGGCTGGGGCAGCGTGGAAGCCGTTGCCAGGACCTCCACATCGATGAATTTGTCCAGCGTGAGATCTCTGGCATGGACCTCGGCCGCGTCGCGTCCATGTACGGCGGCGAAAGTTGTTCTGCCATCGCCGATAGCCTCGGCACCGCCGTCGTCCAAAAGTGCACTGACCTGCCTCACCGATGACTTGTCGAAGAACGTTCGTACCTCGAGTTCGGCGTGCAGGGCGGTGTTGATCGCGGCGACCGTTCGCATCGCCAGTATCGAGTCACCACCGAGTTCGAAAAACGAATCGACGACTCCCACTCGGTCCAATCCGAGCACCTGGGCGTAGATCCCCGCCACGACCTCCTCCGTCATCGTGGACGGCGGGATGTACTCGCCGCTGCTTTCGTAGTCCGGTACCGGCAATGCACGTTGGTCGAGCTTGCCGCTTACCGACAGCGGTAGGGCCGGGACCGCGACCACGGCGGCCGGCACCATATATCCGGGTAGGCGCTCGGCCAGCGCAGTACGGACGGCGGCAGGCTCTGCGGACCCCACCACGTAGCCCACCAAACGTTTGTCGCCTGGACGGTCCTCACGCACGATTACCGCAGCCTGTTCCACACCATCCAGGCTGGCTATCGCCGCCTGTACTTCACCAAGTTCGATTCGGAACCCACGAATCTTGACTTGATCGTCAGCGCGACCGACGTACTCGAGTTGGCCATCGGGACGCCAGCGCACGAGGTCGCCGGTGCGATACATCCGGGCGCCGGGCCCGCCGAAAGGGCACCCTACAAACCTTGTTGCCGTCAAGCCGGAGCGGCCGAGATACCCGACGCCCACACCGGAGCCCGCAACGTAAAGTTCGCCGACCACGCCGGGGGGCACCGGACGCAACCATCCGTCCAATACAAACAGCATGGAACTCACCGCCGGCGAACCGATCGGTACGTCGACCGATCCCTCGCTCAACCGGGCAAAGGTCGAGAAAACAGTGGCTTCCGTCGGCCCGTATGCATTGAGCATCGCGCGTCCGCCCGCCGTCCACCGATCCACCAGATCAGCGGGGCATGCCTCACCGCCGACAACCAGTGTGGCGCCCTCTAGGCCCTCCCCATCCAACACTCCTGCAGCAGAAGGGGTCTGCCACAGCAAGCTGACTTTCTCCGCTACCAAGAGATCGTGCAGGTTTTTCGGCGAACGCACGACCTCGTCCGGCACAATCACCAGCCGGCTGCCATGCAACAACGCACCCCAGATCTCGACGACGGTGATGTCGAACGCGAGGGATCCCATGTGTGACCACACATGCCCTGGCCCGGACGGCAAGGTCTCCGAAGCCAAGCTGATCGCCTGTGCAACGCTGGCGTGCGTTACTGCCACCCCCTTCGGGACTCCCGTTGTTCCAGACGTGTAGATCACGTACGCGATGTCGTCCGGAGACGACAGCACGGGCGTTGAGTCGACATCGACTCCGCCCGGGAGACTGTCGTCGTCAATCTCCATGATCGCCACCCCGTGCCTGTCCAACTCTGGACGCAACTGCGACGTCGTTATGACAGCAGCGGGCGCCGAATCAGTCAGCATGAATTCCACCCGCTCCACCGGCGCAGACGGGTCGATCGGCAGGTAGGCCGCACCCGTCTTCAATACCGCGAGCATCGCCACGATTGCATCGGCCGACCGAGGAATGAACAATGCCACGCAGCGGCCCGGACCTGCGCCAAACTTGACCAACCGATTCGCCAACACGTCTGCCGCGTCATCGAGTTCTCCATAGGTAACGGACTGGCCTCGGAATGTCAGTGCGACGGCGTCTCGGTTGGCAGCTACCTGCCTGGCGAACAACTCCGGAATCGAGCGAGCTGAATCTGGCTTCAAGCTGATCGCGGCAACGTTGCCCCAACACGTGAGCAAGTCGTACTCGCCCTCAAGCAGTGCGCCGATCGCTGAGATCCGACGTTCTGGACCGGACACCATTTCGGACACCACGCGATTCAGGCGCTCCATCACGGCGTCGACCGCGGCTGCATCAAACTGGTGAGTGTCGTACTCGACGCGAATCTCCAACGAGTTACCCGGTATCACCATTACCGAAAGCGGATAGTGGTTGTGCTCACGGTTGTTGAAGTCGGTAATAGCCAGTTCGTCGACTCCTACGAACCCTGCCACGTCTACCGGATAGCCCTCGTACAGGAACAACGTGTCGAATAGTTTGTCGTAGCCCGATATGTGATGGATCTCGTTGAGTGCCAGATGCTGATGCTCGACGGTGTCGTTGCTTCTCTGCTGCAGCTGTTTCACCAGTTGAGCTATTGTGGTCGCCGGCGACGCAGTCGCACGCACGGGAACAGTGTTAATCAACAGACCTACAATCGATTCCGCATCCCTGAGGTCTGCTGGCCGCCCAGAAACCACAGTCCCGAAAACAACGTCGGGTTCTCCCGTAAGCTGCATCAGTACCTGGGCCCATGCGGCCTGCAACACTGTGTTCAAGGTGGCATGCTCAGCGCGTGCCAACTCGCGCAGCGCCTCTGTGGTTTCCTCGGGCAGCCAAGACGACGCGTGCCCCCTGGGGCCGATGTCTCCGGAGCGGGCAACGATGCTGGGATTCTCAAGCCCGTCCAGCAAACGTCCCCAGGCAACGCGTGCTTCTTCACGATCTTGGGTGTCCAACCATTCGATGTACTCACGGTAGGACGTGGCCGCGGGCAGCCGCTGGCCGAAGTACGCGGCGAGGATTTCCTTGAGCACGATTGGCAGCGACCAACCGTCGATGACGATGTGATGGAAGGTCAAGACCAGCCGATGTACATCTCCTGCGGTCCGAATCAGAGTAGCCCGGCAGGTCGGCCGTGCGACGAGGTCGCATACCGCGTTGCGCTCACTGAGGCACAACCGTTCTACCTCATCCTCGGGGTTCACGTCATCATCACGGAGATCCAGGTATCGCCACGCCAACGTTGGCTGCTTCGAGATGATTTGCACCGGTGCCCCGAATCGTTCACAGAACCGAACGGCCAGGTTGGGATAGCGCTCGACCACGATGTGCATGGCGTCGCGAAGGCGATGTTGGTCGACCACGCCGGCCATGGTGATGTCCAGCTGCACCGAGTAGACGTCAGTGCCCTGGACACTCGACTTCCCGATTTCTCGCGCGAGCGACGAGTGAAAGAGCAAGCCTTGCTGGACAGGGGTTAGTGGTAGCACATCGGCAAGGTCGAAATCGCGTGCGAGCTCATCGATCTGTTCTTGATCCAGTCGGGCCGGAGCAACATCCGACGGCGTCAATCCACCACCGCCACGCTCAACATGGGCGCAGATCCCGGCCAACGCCTCAAACCACAACCGGCCCAGCCGCTCAACTTCTGCACCATCGAGCACCGCCGAAGCCCACGTCCAACCAGCCTGCAACTGCGGACCCGCGTCACTATCAACCGTGCCCGCATTCAACTCCAACGTGTGCATCAACGGCATGGAGATCTGTGAAGCTGCCGCGACCGCCGAGAACCCGTCGTCGCTGATCCGCCACAACTGCTCGGACAACTCCGAAGCACCAGCAGCCAACCGACCCAAATAGTTAAACCCAATAGCTGGATCCGGATCCGACAGCTCAACATCAGGGTTCAGGTAACGCAACAATCCATACGTCAAACCATCGGGCAGTCCCCGCAACTGCTCCTTGACGGCCTTGACCACCGCCCCCAAACCATCCCCACCGGAGACAACCTCATCCCACGGCAACCGACCGACCCGCAACGCAACCGGATACTTCGTGGTGAACCAACCCACCGTGCGGGACAGATCCACCCCCTCGGCCAGGTCCTCATCACGGCCATGTCCCTCAACATCAACCCCGACAACCCCACCACCGGCGCCATCGAGGAACTCAGAAACCGCCAACCCAAATGCGATCAACAAAATGTCCTGAACCCCAGCATGAAACGCAGCCGGGACCTCACCCAACAAACGACGAGTGGTCCCCACATCCAACGACACCGTCAACTGCCCGGCATCAACATAGGTATCCACCTCCGGCCGCGGCAACGCCAACACCGACCCCACCGCCGACACCTCACGCCAAGCGTCAACATGTTCAACCACCTCGGCGGCACACGCACGCTCTGCCAACAACGCCGACCACCGCGCAAACGACGTCCCACCAGCAGGCAGCTCCACCAACTGCCCATCACGATGCTGAGCCCACGCGATATTCAAGTCCTCCAACAGAACTCGCCACGACACACCATCAACAGCCAAATGATGAACGATCAACACCAACTCATGAGTCGAACTCACCCACAAAGCACTGAGCATCACCCCCGCCGCCGGATCCAACCGAGACCGCGCCGCCACCACAGCCTCATCCGACAACGACTCCACCACAACCAAACAATCCCGAGCCGAAACCGCCCCCACCTCGGGCGCACTCAACACCCAACCAGCATCCCCATCACGGAAACCCACCAACCGCAACGACGCATGCCGATCCAACAACGCCTGCAACACCACCACCACATCAGACTCCGACACCCCCACCGGAACCCGCACCACCACAGCCTGATTGAACTGATCAACCGGCCCACCAACACCAGCCAACCACCGCATAATCGGCGTCGCCACCACCGGACCAACACCACCATCAACCACCACCGACTCAGAGTCGCGATAGCTCACCACCCGTGACAGCCGCGCCACTGTCTGCTCGGTGAAGATCTGCCGAGGCCGGCACACGATGCCCGCGGCCCGCGCACGCGCAACCACCTGCATCGACAAAATACTGTCACCACCCAAATCAAAGAACGAATCATCCACACCAACCCGCTCCACCCCCAACACCTCAGCAAAAATGCCCGCCAGAAGCTCCTCAAGCTCGGTCTCCGGAGCACGGAAATCAGCATCCGAACCCCGATACTCGGGCGCCGGAAGCGCGCGCCGGTCAAGTTTGCCGTTTACGGTCAGCGGCAAAGCGTCCAAGGCGACCACAGCCACCGGAACCATGTATCCGGGCAACCGATCAACAACCGCCGCACGCACCACCACCGGATCAACAGCACCCACCACATAACCCACCAGGCGCTTATCCCCCGGACGATCCTCACGCACAATCACCGCAGCCTGATCAACACCATCGACACCCGCCAACGCCGCCTGAATCTCACCAAGCTCAATCCGATACCCACGGATCTTCACCTGCTCATCAACACGCCCCAGATACTCCAACTCCCCATCATCAGACCACCGAACCAAATCCCCAGTCCGATACATCCGCGCACCCGAACCCCCAAACGGACACGCCACAAACCGCGACGCCGACAACCCAGGACGCCCCACATACCCACACGTCACACCATCGCCGGCCACATACAACTCACCAACCACACCCACCGGCACCCGCCGCAACCAACTATCCAAAACGAACAGCGCTGCTCGCGGCACGGGCGAACCGATCGGCACAACTTCCATCCCTGGCGTTAGCGGTGAACTGATCGCTACGCACATGGTGGTCTCCGTCGGACCGTATGCGTTGATCATCACCCGCCCCGGCGCCCACTGATCGACCACGCCCGCAGGACAGGCTTCACCAACCACCGCCAGGGCCGTCGATTCCAAGCCGTCGGGGTTGAGCATCGCCACCGCCGAAGGAGTCTGGGTAAGGACGTTTACGCCCTGATCGACCAGGACCTTTTGGAAATCGTCGGGCGAAGCCGTGACCGATTCCGGTACCACAACCAGTCGCCCCCCGCGCAGCAGCGCACCCCAGATCTCCCACACCGAGACATCAAAGGCCAGGCTGTGGCACAACGGCCATGTGCCCGGCCGCGGGAGCCCCGCATCGAGCGAGTCCATCAGCTGAGTGACATTCGCATGCGTGACCGCAACGCCCTTGGGTGTTCCGGTGGTACCCGATGTGTAGATGATGTAGGCAATGTCGTCTGCAGTGGGGCCCGGTAGCGGATTGCTCACCGGGATACCGACCGTGGGATCGTCGATGTTAACGATCGCCACATCATGAATTGCCAGTCGTGACTGCAGGTCCGAGGTAGTGATCACCACGGTGGCATTCGCGTCCGCCAAGATGAATTCCAACCGCGATGGCGGTACAGTCGGGTCGATCGGAAGATACGCCGCGCCGGCCTTCAGTACGGCCAAGATTGCGACGACTGGCCGCAGTGATCGCTCCATTACCAGCGCGACTCTGTCCCCGGGGCTTACCCCGCGCGCCACAAGAACACGGGCCAGGCGATTGGCTTCTTCATCGAGTTCGCGGTATGTCAGAGACTGGGCTCCGAACGTCACCGCTTCCGTCTCTGGTGCGTTGAGAACCTGCGCACCAAACAGCTCGGTGATGGATGTCCCGGCGTGGCCATCATCGGCGAGTACCGACTCATTGGCAAACCGGTCCAATACGGCGGCCTCTTGTCCGGCCAACAAGTCGAGTTCAGACAACGGCCGGTTGGGATCTTCGGTCATCAAGGTCACGAGCTGCTCGATGTGCTCAGCTAGTTCAGCGACCTCGAAGTCCGCGTATGGTTTGCCCAGACCGGCAGTACTCAGAAGAAGCTCGTCCCCGACTCCCAGGAAGAAAAATCCGAAGTTCCCGGTCGGCCCGTGGTTGGTGTATGACGCAGTGACCGGGATACCAGCCAGATCCAAGGTGAGTCGGGCCGGAATGAAGTTCAAAGCGACGCCCCCCAAGGCGTGCCGCAGCCCTCCCTCGCGCAACAACGTGTCGACAGGGAATCTCTGGTGGAGCAGCAGCTCCCGAATTCGGGCGTCAACGTGCCGGCAGAAGTCCACGACCGTAGCCTCTGGGGGGCACTCTAGGACCAGCGGGACGACCCCCGCCAACATCGCCGGAAATGCCTTCGCTTCCGGGAGGACCCGCCGACTGACTGGGAAGTCAAGCGTTACCTGTGATCCGAATCTCGACCATGCTCGTACCAACACTGCACATACCGCGGTCGTAACCGAGTATCGCCGAACGCGGAGGGCCTTGGAGAGCTCCTTGATCCGAGTTACCGTCCCAGTATCAAATTGCACGGTGGCGGACGGTCGATATGCGTTGTTCTCGTTGGCCATCCGATAGGCACCTTGGCCTGTGTCACCTTCCGACGGAAGGTGGCTTCGCCAGTAATCTTGATCATCCTGAAATTCCTGAGACGCCTCGTAGCCGACTTCGCAGTCGATCAAATCCTGCAACGAACCGAAATGGGAATCCGGTACGGGCTTACCGGATGCCAAGGCCGTGTAAACGGTCGAGATTCGACGGCTGACCAGCGCCATACCCAATCCATCCAATGAGATGTGGTGGCATACGCCAAACAAATAGAACTCGTCGTCCCGCGTCTGGAATAGGGCGAACCTGAGCAACTGTTCTGAAAGGACCATCGGCGTGCTCTGGATGGCCGATGCCATCTCACGGACCGTCTGGTCAGGATCAACCGCGCCACGGACATCATGAAACGCCAGTTCGAGGTCCGAGTAGTCGATTGCCTTCTGAAAAACGCGCCCCCCCACTTCAAAAAACGCTGCGCGCGCCGCCTCAGCATCTTGAACTGCGCGGCGAATTGCCTGCTCAAGGAGGTCTCGATTTACTGCACCATCGATCCGTCCAAGCAGCCCAAGTTGCCACTCCGTGCCCGCAAACCCGCTCTCCTGAGAAAGCCAGATATCAAGCTGTGCGCGGGAGAGCGGTAGTCCCCCCGTTTCTTCCATCTACGAACCCCCTCGTCCTGCATCCCTAGCGCTCCCCAGCGCAGGGACACCCCCTCAGTTCCTCATACGCATAAGCGCATCCAGGGCCTAGCCCCTCCCTGCACCAAGCCATTCCGATAATCGCTGAGACCGCGAACCCTTTCGGTGAGGCCCGAGAGGCGCGCCTCACCGCCAGTCAGGACAAGGCAGCTTGCGCCTCCGTCGTCGTGCCATCCGATACTCACCAAAGCCCCACCCCCGTAGTGCGTGTCAAGGCGGGTTGATCGCCTGACATCCGCCAATGTACGACAAATTTTACCCGCCCGCGGGTCAACGACCGTCTACACCGATGATCCTCGCTCACCCCCGGTCCGCGATCTCGAATCTAGGTCGCGAGCTCATCGAGCATGGGCATAGCGTAGGTGGGCTATCGAGCCCCCAAGCGGTTGGTCTGCACCTCTCAACTTCGACACATAGTGCCTGCGAAGTTACGTTTCGCCCACCGATTCATCCGAGGCCGTCGCCGAATCCGGTGCCGGTGACGATCCACGGGGAAGCAACGTGACAAGCACTGGGAGACTCACCGCGACACCCGACCCCGGCCACCGTATGGCAACAGACACTACTTCTAGCTCGAAACGCCGGCCACGCTGAGTATGCATCTCCAGGTGGGTTGCAAGTTTCCTGGGGGTCGCCAGCCAGCCCAAGGCGCGTTCCACGCTCGCGGCGAGGTTCATGTCTAGGACTATACGCATCCGTTGCGCCCTCCGACGCCACGATCCATCTGCCCGCATGGTGATAGCGAAGGGCTCACCTCAGACTCCCAAGGGTGCCCATCCAAATGCCGCCACACTTGCATGACATAGCGACATAATGAGTAAGTGGCCCTATCCTCGTCTGGATATCGATGCCTGGGGGACCGATCAGCATGAAGTTTGCGTTCGCAAGTTACGGCACGCGCGGAGATATCGAGCCGTCCGTGTGCATCGCTCACGAACTGCAACGTCGAGGCCACCAGGTACGCCTGGCAGTTCCGCCCGATCTAGTCGACTTCGTCGAAGCTACAGACCTCGCCACCGTTCCCTATGGCCCCAGGTTGCAGGAGTTCATGCGCGAAGACTTGGTCCGAGATCTTTGGACCGAGATTATCCACAACCCCCTGGGCGCGTTGCGCGAACTGTGGGAACCCATTGCCACGCACTGGAACACTGCGAGTACCACACTCGAAGAACTGGCCCGCGGCGCCGACGTATTATCTACCGGGCTGAACTTCGAGCAAGCCGCAGCCAATGTTGCGGAGCACTACAACATTCCGCTGGTTGCCCTGCATCACTTCCCAATGCGCCCCAACGCCCAACTCGCCCCGTCTCTGCCGGGTCCACTCGTCCGCGCGACGGGCGTCGCTTCAGACTGGCTCATGTGGCGAACAACCCGAGACGTCGAGAACGCCCAACGGCACGCGCTTAACCTGCCTACGGCCAACCATCGCTCGACGCATCGGATGGCAGAGCGACGCACCCTCGAAATTCAAGCGTACGACGTGAATTGCTTCCCTGGACTTGCTACCGAATGGGCACGGTTCGGTGACCGACGCCCCTTCACCGGCGCACTCACCATGGAATTGGATACAGACGAAGACGCTGGTGTCGCCGCATGGATCGAAGCCGGCCAACCGCCCATCTGCTTCGCAACCGGAAGCATCGCCGTCGCCTCGCCCGCCGACACGATAAGACTGTTCGCGGCAGCATGCGAGGAGCTAGGGCAACGTGCCCTAATCTGCGCCGGCGGAACTGATTTCAGCGGCATCACGCTGCCCAGCCATGTGAAGGTCGTCGGTGCCGTTAACTACAGCACCGTATTTCCCAAATGTCGCGCCGTGGTCCATCACGGCGGAGCCGGTACCACTGCGGCAAGCCTACGAGCCGGCATACCCACCCTCATATTATGGAGCACCGCTGACCAGCCCTACTGGGGCAACCAGGTCAAAAGACTGGGCGTGGGAACCGCGCGTCGTGCCTGCAAGACCACGGCAAGATCGTTAGCCGCAGATCTAGGTAAGCTCCTGTCCCCCGACTACGCATCCCGCGCGGGCGAGTTCGCTAGCCGAATGACCACGTCAACGCAGAGCGCCACGCATGCGGCCGATCTCTTCGAAGGCGAAGTTCACCGTTAGGTTGCGGGTTTGATCAGCAGCCCCTGCCCAGTCGGCAGCGTGCAAATCTTCACGCCGTGTTCCTCGGCCGCAGCGTCCATCGCAACACGCTGCTCGTCACGCCCCCGATTCGCATAGTCGTCCAGCAACACGAACGCTCCGGGGACCAATCGAGGCCAAAAGTAGTGTAACGCAGCAACTTCCGGAGGTGCACAGTTCATATCGATGTGTAGAAAAGCCACCTTCTCGGACGTAACCTCGTTCAACGTCTCCGGAACCGAACCCACTACAATCCGATGGTTGGACCACTGCGCGAAATTCGCCCTGACCACATCCACCGAATTTGCGTACACGCCGTACTCGAGGTTGACTTCATTTTTCTTAAAGGCGCCCGCATCACGCTCAGCAACGCTCACATAACGCGGATCAACCCCCTCGAAAGTATCGAGTAGATAGAACGCCTTCCCTAACCGATCCCAGTCGAGATACTCCATGATTGCACTACTCAAGAATCCATGACTCACACCACACTCGACAAAATCTCCTTCCAGGCGCGAAGCACTGGATGCCGCCCATAGGCCAACATGCAATCTCCATTCCCAGTGATAGAAGTCCTTGCCGCCCAATGCCACAACGCCCCGTTGATAGGCTCGACGGAATGCTGGATCCGAAACAAAGGCATCATTGTTGAAACAAATCAGACCATCGTCGGCGTAGACGTCAGGCAATAACGTTCGCGGCATCCAATAGCCGGCACGGAGCGCAAACCATGCCAACCTGAATCTTAGCGGCCATTTCTTTGTCACGTAATCTTCCTATCCGGGATGCATCGTCCGATATTCGACCAGCCCGCCGGATCGGACAGCTTTCGGAATACTGCCATTGCCGTCCGAGCGGTCATGCGATATGCACCTTCGGCACATACACTATCCACTTCCCACCGGCGTCTTGAAACGACTGCTCTTTTGCCATGATCTCCTCGGCGTGGTTCCAGGCAAATAACAGCGCATAGTCCGGATACGGGTTGGAAAAATCTGCCGTGGGACACACCGGGATCATTGATCCCGGGGTAACGCAGCCCTGCTTCTCGGCAGTCGAATCACATACCATCGGAAGTAGATCGGGACCAATCCCGCAGTAATTCAGCACTGTCGCGCTCCTCGAGGTGGCCCCGTACCCGACAACTCGTCGGCCATCGGCCTGCAGGTCGCGAAGAAGCGACACGAGATCCGCTTTGACACGATCAATATCGGCCGCGAATCGGACGAATACATCGGAGCCCAGCAAGCCGTCGGCCTCCTCCTGCGCCACGAACTCCGCTACTGCCGCCGAAGGTTCCCTCACCCCTTTGCGGGCAACCGTGTAACGAATAGAACCACCATGAAGCGGAAGGTGCTCAACGTCAACTAGTTCGAAGCCGAAATGAGCGGCCATCGCCTTAACAGACACCACAGAAAAAAAGTAAATGTGTTCGTCGTATATCTGATCAAAGTAGTTATGCCTCAAAATGTCCGCGAGGGATCGATCCTCGAAAACAAACAACCCGTCAGCCGCAAGTAGCGTATCGATACCGCGGAAAATAGAGTCCAAATACGATATATGACTGAAGGTGTTGGCAGAAAAGATGAGGTTCGCGTGTCCGTATTCAGCATAGACGTCCGCGGCGGTTTCAGCGTTGAAGAAATCCGTCCGGACATTAACGCCGTGTTCTCGCGCAACGTCATCGGCGCTGGCGGCCGGATCCACCCCGAGGTGACGGACCCCCGCAGCGGCGAGGGTCTTCAGCATTACCCCATCATTGCTACCGATCTCGACGACAAATCCGCCCTCCCCGCCTGGGCGTGTCTCAACGATCTCGCGGGCAACTCCCTCGAAGTGCCGTCGGATCATCAGAGACCCCGATGCCCGGTACGGGTAGTCCGCGCGATACATCTCATTGGGTGGAACCGTCTCGAGTTGCTGGACCATGGCACACGAGTCACATCGTCCAATGGCCAGCCGAAAAAAGGGCACCTTCGGTGCATCTTCCAGCCTTACAAACGCGTTCGATACCGGCTGACGTCCCAGGTCAAGAACTTCGCGGAGGATGCCCCCGCAGATACGACAACGCTTGTCGGCCATTATGATTCCCCCTCTTCCGCGATACACATGCGCGTGCGGCCCTCCTTATGGAGGCCGGCAGCACCGCATACGGCTATCGCTGACTACTTATCAAATTGTCCGCACCCACGTCCGCCCGGCGAGCCTCCGCACGCGATGCGCTGCCGAAAAGTCTGCCCGATCGGAGCCCTCGCCGCGGGAAAACTTCGCAGATTCTTGAGACCGAGGGAGCGTCAGTCGCCTCCCTCGGGAGCCTGCAGTGCGCGGGGACGTCAGGCAGCCGGTTTGATCAGTAGGCCTTGGCCCGTCGGCAGCGCACAAATCACCACACCGAGTTCCTCGGCAACTGCGTCCATCGCAACACGCTGCTCATCACGCCCACGATTCGCGTAGTCATCCAGCAACACAAACGCACCGGATGTCAACCGAGGCCAAAAGTGACGCAGCGCCGCAACTTCCGGCGGCGCGCAATTCATATCGATGTGCAGAAACGCCACCGTATCCGACTCAACCTCATTCAGCGTGTCCGGAACCGCGCCCACGACAATCCGATGGTTGGACCACTGTGCGAAATTCGCCCTAACCGAATCCACAGAGTTGCCGTAGATCCCGGTTTTGACCATCTGGTCGCTCTTCTCCAGCGCACCCGCTTCCCGCTCGACGGCGCTGACGTACCGAGGGTCGATTCCGGCGAAGGTGTCGAGCAGGTAGAACGTCTTCCCCAGCCGGTCCCAGTCGAGATACTCCATTATCGAGCTGCTCAAAAATCCATGGCTCACACCACATTCAACGAAGTCGCCGGGAAGATGCGCCGCACTGGCCGCCGCCCACAACCCGACATGCACGCGCCATTGCCACTGGTACCAGTCGAGATCGTCACCGAGCGCACGAACGCCCCGCTGGTAGGAACGCTGAAATTCCGGATCTTGCACAAACGCATGACTGTTGAAACAGATCAGGCCGTCATTCGCATACACCTTAGGTAACAGCGCACGGGCCAGCCCATACTCCGCGCGCACAGCCCGCAACCAGATCCTGGTCTTGATGTCAAGTTTGCTCACAGGCCTTGCCCCTTTTGTCAAAGTGCCCAGCGGGCCTTTCTGGAGGTAGCGTCACACTCGCCTCGATGAACCGCTCCACCGCATCAGCGGCAAGGGCAACGCTCTCGGTGGCGGTTCGCATACCGGCTCCCACCGCGCGGGCACGAGCGGCACATTCGGGCCTCAGAACCTTCCGAAGATCGACCACCAGGGTGGCCCGCGTGGTCTTCGCATAGCTACGAACGGCTCCGACCCCCAACGCCGTTACCCGGGCCGCCCAGATCGGCTGAGCACCGTCAATCCAGAGAACGAGGGTCGGCATGCCTGCTCGCAGACCCGCAGCCAGCGTTCCGACCCCGCCGTGGTGCACTACCGCGCGACATGTTGGGAAGACAGCCGCGTAGTTGATTGGACCGACCACCTTCACGTGATCGAATGCCGGCGCCTGGCTGAAGTCACTCCTACCTGCCCCCACCAGCGCCCTCTCACCGAGTTCAGCGCACGCTTCAGCAATCATGGTGATCGTTTCCGTCGGAGATTCGATCGGCATGCTGCCGAACCCGAAGAACACTGGCGGTCGGCCAGCTGCAATCCACTGGGACACCTCGCCATCGACCGCGGTCTCTTGCTCCAGGGTCAGGGTTCCCACGAACGGACGGCACTCAGACCAATCTGCCCATTCCTCAGCCAAGCCAGGGAACCATGACGGGTCATATGCTTGCAGTTCCAGCGATCCGCGTTCTGCGATCCGCCTCGATACCGGGCCGTCTGCCCTTGGCAACCCCAAGCCTCGCCGCTGCGTATCTTCCACCTTCTTGTTGAGTCGCCAACCGAGCCAGTCATAGCCCCGCATGACAAACCTCGCTGCTGCAGCCGGCAGGCTCGACAGAAGCTGCGAGTTCACCCGAATCGGCGTGTTGTGCAACGTCGCGAATGGGATATCGCGATACTCGGCCACATTTGCAGCGGGTTCCTGATAGCTCTGTCCTGCTACAAGTAGGTCTGCTCCCTCCGACACAGCCGCCAGCGCGGTGCTCATTTGGGTCCATGCCTGGTCACTCAGCCGCCACATCTCCCGCCACAGCTGCCGAACCTCGCGGACTCTCCAGAATCTGTGCAGGAGCGTGGTCCACAATTCTCGGTAGACATCAAGCCAGGCATTCGTGTCCAGTCCCATTGGGACTGCAGCCAGTCCCTCGGACTCTGCGAATCCAACTAGGTCCGGGGGAAGCGCGATCAGTACGTCGTGACCGCGTTTCTTTAGCTCACGACCGACCGCTACCGATGGTTCTATGTCGCCCCGTGTGCCATAGGCGCTCAAGACCAATCTCAATACCAACGCAACCTTTCACTTCCACAGTCGACAAATCCACCGATGCGGCAAGACAGGATGCGGGATGCGAAATCCTTTGTACGTCCGATTGATTGAACATCCCGTAGGCCGGAACACTCCACGAAGGCCCCTCGGCGTACGCGGTTCCAGCACCCCCACCTCTCCCCACTAGTAGACTGCTGCCAAGGGTGTGCGATGTCAAGATTGGGGCGAGATATTTCGAATGTTTCAACGAAGCGGTGATCGCACCGGGGTTGGTTCGTCCCGCCGGGGTCCCACCGGACTGACGACCCACCAGAGACACGGTCGCCGTCGACTTGGGCGACAACGGGGTTGTTGAGGGTAGCCCAACGATCACGTCCGGCGCGTCGTTCATGCAGTTCGGGGAGGATATCTATGCGCGGCATCATCTTGGCCGGCGGCTCGGGGACGCGACTGCACCCGATTACCAGGGGGGTCAGCAAGCAACTGCTCCCTGTGTATGACAAGCCCCTTGTCTACTACCCGCTGTCCACCCTGATCATGGCGGGAATCCGCGATATCTTGGTGATCACGACCCCCGCTGACGCGCCGGCGTTCCAGCGACTGCTCGGTGACGGCGCTACTTTCGGCATCAACATTCAGTACGCAACCCAGGATCAACCGGAAGGGTTAGCTCAGGCGTTTGTCATAGGGGCCGAGCACATCGGGAGCGACTCGGTTGCACTTGCCTTGGGCGACAACATCTTCTACGGACCCGGCCTGGGCACCAGCCTACGCAGATTTCAAAGCATCAGCGGCGGCGCCATTTTTGCCTACTGGGTAGCCGATCCCACCGCGTACGGCGTAGTGGAGTTCGATCAGCAAGGGAACGCCCGTTCGCTGGAGGAAAAGCCGACGGAACCGAAATCTCACTACGCGGTGCCTGGACTCTATTTCTACGACAACGAAGTCATCGAGATCGCACGATCCCTACAAAAGTCGGCTCGCGGTGAGTACGAGATCACCGACGTCAATCGGGCCTACCTCGAGCGAGGGCAGCTCGCCGTAGAGGTACTGGCTCGCGGTACGGCTTGGCTGGACACCGGGACCTTCGATTCGCTCCTGGATGCCAGCGACTTCGTCCGCACGATCGAACGTCGTCAAGGCCTGAAAGTTGGCGCTCCTGAGGAAATCGCTTGGCGCGCCGGATTCATCAATGATGACCAGCTCGCGGCCCGCGCGCGAGAACTGCTCAAATCCGGCTACGGCCACTACCTCCTGCACCTGTTAGACCGGGGGTGAGATCCAACCCCAACAGAGAAGCGCTGAACTGAACTATCCTGGAAGACTTGGGATTAGTCGCGCGTGCGCGACCATCGCCCCACTGCAGTCGAGGAGGAAACAGAACATGAATACCTTTACCAAGATCACAGCTGTCACAGGAAGCGTCGCGATGGCCTTGACGATGGGAATCAGTGTCGCAGCTGCGAATCCAGATCTCAGTTCGTTGGCCGACACGCCATGCTCCTACGACCAAGCCATGGCTGCTGTACATGCCGAGAACCCTGCCGCTGCGAGCTTCCTCGATTCGTCCCCGGAAAATCAGCAAGCATTGCGGTCATTCCTCAGTTCGTCCCGCCCAGAACGCGCCCGGCAGCTCAATTCGTTCTACGACAATCCCGGAGCGGACCTCGTAGCCCCGGTCTTCCAGCAGATGTTGACCAGCTGCGTCAACTACTGAACACTCCCCGAAACCGGCGGCTCGCCCAGCAGCAATTCACGAACCACCGGTCGCGACGCCGTATCACGGAGCAGGAAACTCGCCGGCCGCGGCCTGACTCGCTGTGGCCACCAGAACCATCTGCCGAGTATCGCCGCAATCGATGGCGTGATGAACGACCGCACGATGAAGGTATCCACCAACAGACCCAGGCCGATGGTGGTGCCCACCTGGCCGATGATCCGTAGATCGCTGACCACCATGGACATCATGGTGAACCCAAAGACCAACCCCGCCGAGGAGACGACCTTGCCGGAACCACCCATCGCGCGGATGATTCCGGTGTTGATCCCGGCGGAGAGCTCCTCCTTCATCCGGGAAACCAGCAACAGGTTGTAATCCGAACCCACCGCCAACAGGATGATCACCGACATCGCGAGCACCATCCAGTGCAGGTTGATACCCAGAATGTGCTGCCAGACCAGTACTGATAGCCCGAAGGAAGCACCCAACGACAAGGCGACGGTACCCACGATCACCAGCGCGGCCACCAGACTACGCGTGATGATCAGCATGATGATGAAGATCAGGCACAGCGCGGCGATTCCGGCGATCAGCAGATCGTAGGTGGACCCGTCCTGCCAGTCCTTGGCCGTCGCCGCCGCCCCGGCCAGCGACACCTTACTGTTCCCCAGCGGCGTCCCCTTGACGGCCTCCTCGGCCGCCGTCTTGATGGCATCGACCCGCTTGATGCCCTCCGGTGTTGCCGGGTCCCCGCGGTGCGAGATGATGAAGCGCACCGCCTTGCCGTCCGGGGACAGGAACAGCTTCATCGCGCGCTGGAAGTCCTTGTTCTTGAAGACTTCTGGCGGCAGATAGAAAGAATCATCGCTTTTCGCCTGATCGAATACCCGTCCCATCTCCGTGGCATCCTCAGACATCTCATCGATCTGGTTCATGCTACTGGTCATGGTGCTGTGCATGGTCAACACCATGGAGCGCATGGACTTCATGAAGGTGATCATCTTCGGGAAGGTCGCCACCATCTGCGGCATGAGCGCATCAAGAGCACCGTAATCAGCAACCATCTGCTTCAGGTTTTCCCGCATCGACACCGTCATGTCTATCGTGTCGAAAACGCCTCTGATGGACCAGCAGATCGGGATGTTGTAGCAGTGCGGCTCCCAGTAGAAGTAACTGCGTAGCGGACGAAACGCATCATCGAACGCCGCCACGTTTTCAACCATGTCGACCAGCAACCGGTACGACTCTTGCATATGCCCATGCAGTCGGTGGCTGACGCTTGCCATCTCTGTGGTGACCGTGTACTGATGCTCCATGACGGCGATCATCTTCGTCATGTCCGCGGCCTGAATCAGCATGTCGTCGTTACGTCGCTGCTGAAATTTCAGCGTTTGCGACTGTCCGGCTGTCTGCAGGCTCAGCAGGAAGGGAATCGACGTTCGCTCGATCGGCGTCCCCTCCGGCCGGGTGATCCCTTGGACCAGGGAAACACCGTTTACCCGGAACACCGACTTGGCGATCTTGTTGAGCACCAGGAAATCCGTGGGATTGCGCAAGTCGTGATCAGCCTGGATCAGCAACACGTCCGGCATCAACCGGGACTGCGAGAAGTGACGTTCCGCCGCCTGGAAGCCCTGCTTGGCCGGGATGCGGTCCGGCAGAAAGTTCCGATCGTTGTAGCTGGTCTGGTAACCGGGCAGCGCCAACAACCCGACCATCAACACCGCGGACGAGGCGACCAACATCGGTACGGGCCAGCGCACGATGGCGGTACCGATACCCCGCCAGCGGCGCCCCGATGCTGCGCGTTTGGGATCCAGCAAACCGAAACGACCGGCAAGGACCAGCACGGCCGGTAGCAATGTGATGCCGACCAGCACAAGCACGGCCAGACCGAGGGCACACGGCACGGCGATGGTCGAAAAGTACGGCAGTCGCGCCAATTTGAGGCATAACAGGGCCCCGGCGATCGTCAGACCCGACGCCAGCACGACCCGCGTGACACTTCGATACGCCGTGAAATAGGCGGTCTCCGGATCCTCACCGGCGCGCCGAGCCTCCTGGAACCGGCCGAAATAGAAGATGCCGTAGTCGGTACCGGCGGCCATGCCGAGCGAGACCAGCAGGTTTACCGAGAACATTGAAAGCAGGATGAGGTCATGGTGGCCGAGGAAAGCAATAACCCCACGGGCGATGCCCAATTCGATTCCGACGGTCGTCAACAGTAACGCCGCGGTGACCAGTGATCGGTAGATCAGCAGCAGCATGGTCAGGATGACCACCACGGTGACCACCGTGATTTTCAGCATCGAGTCATTGCCGCTGTGCTGCATGTCCGACATCAGTGGCGCGGCACCGGTGACGAAGACGTCGACGTCGGCCGGTGGCTGCAACTTGTCCACAATGGCGTGCAGTGCCGCCAGAGATTCTTCACCGGCCGGGGTACCCTGGTCGCCGGCCAGATTCAATTGCACATACGCGGCCTTAGCATCAGGGCTCTGCATACCCGACGAGGTAAGAGGGTCGCCCCACAGATCCTGGACGTGCTGGACGTGCGCGGGGTCCTCGTGCAACGCGCGGATAAGACCCTCGTAGTAGGCGTGTGCATCCGGACCAAGCGGGTCCTTGCCCTCCAGCACGATCATCGCCGAGCTGTCCGAGTCGGATTCCTGGAAGTCCCGGCCGATCTGGGCCAAGGCTCGGGCCGACGGGGAGTCCTTGGGTATCAGCCCAACCGAAGCCGCCTCCTCGACGCGTTCCAGCGACGGGACGGCGAAAGTCAGAAGCAGGGTCAGACCGACCCAGCCCAGCACAATCAGGACCGCGAATCGCCGGATGAACCGGGCGATGAATGAGGATGCGGAATTCGTGGTGCTCATGTTCCCGCCGTTAGTCCCTGAGCAGCAGGGCACGCACCAGCGGTCGGGGCCCGATCGGTCGAAGCATTGCACTGGCCGGGCGCCGCCGAACCCGCTGCGGCCACCAGAACCAACGCCCAAGCAGAGCCGCGGCCGAGGGGGTGATGAACGCCCGCACGATCATGGTGTCGAACAGCAGGCCCATCCCGATGGTGATACCCACCTGGCTGATGCTGCGCAGGTCACTTACCACCATCGACATCATGGTGAACGCGAACACCAGGCCCGCGGCGGTGACCACCTTGCCGGTACCCGCCATGGCCCGGATGATGCCAGTGTCAATGCCGGCCGACACCTCTTCCTTCATCCGCGACACCAGCATGAGGTTGTAGTCCGACCCGACCGCCAGCAGCACGATCACCGACATCGCCAGCACCACCCAGTGGATCTGGATGCCGAGGATGTGCTGCCACAGCAGCACCGAAAGCCCGAACGAAGCCCCCAGGGAGACCGCGACGGTAGTGACGATAACCAGGGCGGCCACCAGGCTGCGCGTGACCAGCAGCATGATGCAGAAGATCAGGCAGAATGCCGCAACCCCGGCAATCAGCAGGTCGTAACGCGAGCCCACGACCAGATCCTTGATATTCGCAGCGGTACCCGCGACGGAGATCTTTGCATTCTCCAACGGCGTCCCCTTGAGGGCTTCTTCGGCGGCACCGAGGATGGGTTCGACATGCGCCATCCCCTCCGTCGTCACCGGATCGGCGCGCTGGGTGATGAGTAGGCGTGTCGCCTTGCCATCCGGCGACATGAAGATCTCCATCACCCGCTTGAAGTCCTTGTTCTCCAGCATCTCCGGCGGAAGGTAAAAGGAATCCTCATTGTGGGCAGCGTCGAAAGCCTTGCCCATGGCGGTCGCGTTGTCGGTCGACTCCTCCATCTGGGAAAACATGCCGTTCATGGTGCTGTACATGGCCTGCATCATGGTGCGGGAACTGCGCATCGTCTCGATCATCGGCGGGAACTGGACCAACATCTGCGGCATGATCGCGTCGAGTTGCTTGATGTCGACGACCACCTTGTCCAGCACGTCGGTCAGGGTGTCGATGCCGTCGAGCGCATCGAATATCGACCTCGTCGACCAACACAGCGGGATGTCGAAACAATGCGGCTCCCAGTACAGGTAGTTGCGCAGCGGGCGCCAGAAGTCATCGAAATCGGCGATATGATCTCGCATTTCCTTGGTGGTTGCCACCAACTCGTCCGTCGTTACGGTCATCCGGTGCGTGACGTCCGCCATCTCCTTCATGGTGCCGTACATGCGCTGCATGGTGGCGATCATGTTGGTCATATCGTCGGCCTGTTTCAGCATGTCTTTCATGCGTTCCTGCTGGAACGGCAGACTCAATCGCTGACTGGCGCTTGACATGCTGAGCATGTAGGGAATCGACGTGTGTTCGATCGGCTTGCCCTCGGGACGCGTCACCGACTGCACGTTCGCGATGCCTGGAACCGCAAACACGCCCTTGGCAAGTTTGTTGAGCACCAACAGATCTGCCGCATTGCGCATGTCGTGATCGGACTCGATCAGCAAGAGATCCGGCACCGCCATGCGTGATGCCGGAAAATGCCGGGACGCGGCGGCCATTCCCTGGTTGGCCGGAATGTCTTTGGGGATGAAGTCCCGGTCGTTATAGCTGGGATTGAACCCGACCAGTGTCAACAATCCGATCAGCGCGATGGCGGACGAGGCAACGAATATGGGTCCTGGCCATCGGACGATCGCCGTCCCGATCCGTCGCCACCCCCGCGTCCGGATGACACTCTTCGGCTCGAACAGGCCGAATCGGCTGCCGAAGGCCATCACCGCCGGAATCAACGTCAGCGCGACGGCAACGGCCACCAGGATGCCCAGCGCACCGGGGACACCCAGCGGCTGGAAGAACGGCAGCCGGGTGAAGTGCAGGCAGAAGATGGCACCGGCGATGGTGACGCCGGAGGCCAGTACCACCTTCGCGACGCTGGTGAATGCGGTGTAATAGGCGTCCTCGCGGTCCTCGCCGGCTTGGCGAGCCTCCTGATAGCGGCCGACGAAGAAGATGCCGTAGTCGGTACTGGCTGCAATGCCAACGGACACCAACAGATTCACCACGTAGGTGGTGAGTCCGACGATGCCGTGCAGGCCGAGGAAGGCGACGATCCCCCGCGCCACCTGCAGCTGGACGAAAACCATCAGCAGCAACACCACGGTGCTGCTGATCGAGCGCAGGACGATCCACAGCATCACGAAGATGACCCCGAAAGTCACCAACGTGATCAGCAGAACCGTGCGGTTGCCACTTTCACCCATGTCGGCCACGATCGCGGCCGGCCCGGTGACGTATGCCTGCACTCCCGCCGGCGCCTGGGTGTCGTTGACGATGCGTTGCACCTGTTTGACCGACGCGGTCCCCGCCGCATCACCCATCTTGCCGACCAGATTGAGCTGAACGTAGGCGGCTTTGCCGTCGGCGCTCTGTGCGGCGCCGGCCGTCAGCGGGTCGCCCCAGAAGTCCTGCACGTGTTGCACGTGCTCGGGATCGGCCTTCAGCTGGCGGACCAGGGAATTGTAGAACTCGTGCGCGGCATCGCCCAGTGCGTCCTGGCCCTCGATGACCAGGACCGCCACGCTCTCCGAATTGGATTCATGGAACAACTCGCCCATGCGCGTCATCGCCTGGTACGACGGGGCATCCATCGGCGTCAATGACACCGAATGCTCCCGCTCGACCTGCTCCAGGGGAGGCACTCCGAAGGTGAGGAGAGCAGCAATCGCCACCCACGCCAAGATGATCCAGACCGCGAACCGGCGGATCAGCCTCGCCGCACGAGGCCTGCTGACCACGCCGCCCGCGGTCCCCGGGGAACTCATGCGGCCTTCAGGAGGCAGTAGGTCAGAGCGGTCGGCTGATGTGTGGTCCGCTCGGCTTTGACTTCGTCATTAACCGTGATCCGGCAGCCAATTGTGTCGGAGTCGCCCTGCGCCATGAGGCTGCCGACCGCGGTGGTCTGCCCCACGTCGAATGTCTGCGACCACGGCAACGACACATCCCGCAGCGTCCGGGGTTCGCCGTCACCGTCGAAAAAGCTGATCATGGCCACGGTCCCGGGCGGACCGAACACCTCATAGGTCAGATGCTTGGGATCAAACGTCTTGCTGTCAGCGATTGGGGTGTCAGAGTAGACCGGGCGCGTCTGCGAACCGAAGACCCCGTGCAGCCGTGACACGGCAAAACCACCGCCGAGCAGCACCAACACGATGATCAGCGGTACCCAGATTCGACCCAATAGCCTAAAAATGGGATCCCCCCTTTCGTCCGGTACCCCGCCCGACAGCTTCGACCCATGAACCCGGCGAAGCTACTATACGTTGGCACTGGCGTGCCAGTCTGCCGAAGGCTCATGTCGGTAGGCGCGAATTGCCAGGGCACGAAAAACCGTGACCGCTCGTGGCGCAACACCCGGTGCCGATCGGAAACAGGCGGACTACCGGGGAATCCGCGGGCGAGTGCCGCAGGAAACCTGGGGACCCTCCCCCGGATCCCTTTATAATTTTATGCGCCGAACTATTTTCTAGACCCGCACTACCTCGTTACGCGCCAACCTGTCACGCAACGTTTTCGGCCTAATGTCCGGCCAATTCTGTTCGATGTAATCCAGGCAGGCAGCACGATCGGCCTCCCCGAAAACCGACCGCCAACCGGCCGGCACATCAGCGAAACTCGGCCACAAACTGTGCTGCTCTTCGTCGTTGATCAGCACAATGAATCGGCCATTGTCGTCATCAAATGGGTTGACAGTCATCCCCTAGATCCCTCCCCTTGGCATCGGACTGCCACTGTACCCAAGGCCCACGGCGACTGCACCCGAACCGGTCGATCCGTACCAAAATTCTTTGCGACTGCAACGTGTTCCGGTTATTGATTTGATTGCATATACAACTGTCACCGCCGGGTACTATTTGCAACTGCAATTACTTGCCCAACGAGCAGTCAGACGAACTTCCAGCTCAGCGCCACTCCAGGTATCCGTAACTCGAATTACCTTGTGCTACTGGGGAACTTTGGTCCACGTTCCGGCGTCACCGACGATGCCCACCGGAACCGCGCCCGTCAGGCTCACTCCCTGCACCGAGGGTCCGGCCGCGACGATGGTGGTGTCCTGGATGATCGGCAGCACCACCGACAGGTCCCACAGCTTCGGCTCGACCGTCGCGAGCACCTCATCGAGACTGCCCGTCCCCCGCAGTGCGGCGTCAATGCTGGGCTGAATGTCGTGATCGCAGATTTGGGTCAGGTTCGACGGCGCCTGCACCAATTCTGCCGGCGACGGCGCGGGGACCGGCGACGTCGCCGTGGGTGTCGTCGAGGGATGCTGGGGCGCACTGCTTTTCGGTACGCCCGTACTTGTCGGCGCCGTGGTGCTCGTCGTCTGGGGCGCCGAGGTGACCACCGTGGTGGCCTCCAGCGACCGGCAGCCGTACCGCGCGGCCAGGGAGGTGGCCAGGTCCCCGCCGGCGGCATGCCAGCCCATGATCGCGTCGACCCGGTTGTTCACCAGTGCGTCCCCGTAGAGCGCCGCTGGGTCCAGCGCCGACACCGAGGCGTCGATCCCGACGTTGCGCAGCTGGTCGGCCGCGGTGTTGGCCACCGCCACCGCCGTCGGGTCGTTGGCCGCCGCCCCGATCACCAGCGTCAGCTGCTTGCCGTCCTTACTGATGGTGCCGCGCGTCGGCGTCGCCCCCGGCTCGGCCGGCTTGGACTCGTTGGTCACCGTGTAGCCGGCCTTGGCCAGCAGCTCGAGTGCCGCCGGCTTGCCGATCTTGGGCGGCGCGGTCGGCACGTAACCCGGATCCGAGGGCGAGCGCACCTGGGCCTGTGCCAGTGTCACCGTGTTGTCGCTGCCGGCGCCGACGGCGGCCAGCAGGTCGGTGTCCAGCAGACCCACGATCCCCTTGCGCACCAACGGATCGTCGAGATTCGGTTGGCGCCCACGCAAGGTCAACTGCAAGACCCGCGGCGTCACGATGCGGTTGGTCCGCACATCCGGGATGGCCGAGAGCTGCGCGAACGCCGCCGCCCCGCCGTGCACCTGGGCGACCTGGGTGTCCCCGATGCGGATCGAATCGGCCAGCGCCGCCGTCGCACCGGCGCGGCGGAACAGGATCAGGTCCGGCACCGCGGGCGGCCCCCAGTACCGGTCGTTGCGGGCCAGCAGGATCTCGTCACGCTGCGGGTCGATGGTCTCCACCCGGAACTGGCCGCCGGTCACCGGCATCACCCGGGCCAGGCCGGCGCCGAAGCCGCCCGGAATGTCCTTGACGATGTGGGCCGGCAGCAGGTCGGCGAACAGCTCGCGCCACGCCGGATAGGGCTGGGAGAACGTCACCACCGCGGTCTTTCCGCCCTCGATGGACTGCACCCCGGTGATCAGGTCATAGCCCGCCGGGTCGACCACACCGGGCTGGCTGACCATCTGGCGCCACAGGTACCAGAAGTCGTCGGCCACGATCGGGGCGTTGTCGGTCCAGGATGCCTCGGGGCGGATCTTGTAGGTCACCGTGAACGGATCCTGGCCGGTCACCTCCGCCGACACCAGCAACGTCGGGTCCATCTCCCAGCGCGACCCGGTCGACGTCTTGGGGTCCGGGATCGGCCGGAACGCACTGGGCAGCACCAGGGCGCTGATCGCGGCGCTGACCGGTGACTGGTCGGACAGCAGATGCGGATTGAACCCCGGCCCGATGTTGTCGATACCGACGATGATCTGTGTCGCCTTGGGCTTCGGGGTGGCCGTGCTCACCGGCGTATCGGTGCTCTGCGGGGCCGGCGGCGGGTTGACGGTGCACCCGACCAGCAGCGCCACCGACACCATCGCCGCGGCTCCACGAGCGCGGCGGGCGACGTTCGGCACGGCTATCAGGGTATCGGCACCGCGGCGGGCCCTCCGACCTGGAGGTACCAGCCGTCGCGGCGGCTCGCAGCGGGACACCGAGCGGGTCCACTACGCCTTGGCGGCCTGCTTGGCCCGGTTGCGGTTGCGGGCCCGGGTGTTGGCATCCAGGTCGACCTTGCGTACCCGTACGATCTCCGGGGTCACCTCGACGCACTCGTCGGAGGCGCAGAACTCCATCGCCTGCTCCAGATCCAGCGTCAGCGGCCGCGCCAGGGTCTCCATCACGTCGGCCGTCGAGGACCGCATGTTGGTGAGCTTCTTCTCCCGGGTGACGTTGACGTCGAGGTCCTCGGCGCGCGGGTTGATGCCCACCACCTGGCCCTCGTAGGTGTCCTCGCCGGGCTCGACGAAGAACTGCCCGCGGTCGGCCAGCTGGATCATGGCGAACGGGGTGATCGAGCCCGAGCGGTCAGACACCAGCGAGCCGGTGTGCCGGGCCCGGATCTCCCCGGCCCAGGGCCGGTAACCGTCGAACACGGCGTTGGCGATGCCGGTGCCGCGGGTCTCGGTGAGGAAGTCGGTGCGGAAACCGATCAGGCCGCGGCTGGGCACGATGAAGTCCATCCGGACCCAGCCGGCGGCGTGGTTGGTCATCTCCTCCATCCGGCCCTTGCGGGCGGCCATCAGCTGGGTGATGGCGCCGACGAACTCCTCGGGGCAGTCGATGGTCATCGCCTCGAAGGGCTCGTGCACCTTGCCGTCGATGGTGCGGGTGACCACCTGCGGCTTGCCGACGGTCAGCTCGAAGCCCTCGCGGCGCATCTGCTCGACCAGGATGGCCAGCGCCAGCTCACCGCGGCCCTGCACCTCCCAGGCGTCCGGGCGGCCGATGTCGACCACCCGGATCGACACGTTGCCCACCAACTCGGCGTCCAGGCGGCTGCGCACCATCCGGGCAGTCAGCTTGTGCCCGGACACCTTGCCGGCCAGCGGCGAGGTGTTGGTGCCGATGGTCACCGAAATCGCCGGCTCGTCGACGGTGATCCGGGGCAGCGCGTGCGCATGCTCGGGGTCGGCGAGGGTGTCGCCGATCATGATCTCCGGCAGCCCGGCGACGGCGACGATGTCGCCCGCGACGGCCTCGCTGGTCGGGGTGCGCTCGACACCCTCGGTGGCCAGCAGCTCGGTGATCTTGGCGCTGGTGATCACCGGCGCGCCGTCGACCTCACGCATCCAGGCGACCTGCTGGCCCTTGCGGAGCCGGCCGTTGTAGATGCGGATCAGCGCGAGGCGGCCCAGGAACGCCGAGGCGTCCAGGTTGGTGACCAGCGCCTGCAGCGGGGCCTCCGCGTCGCCCGACGGCGCCGGGATGTGCTCCATCAGCACGTCAAACAGCGGGTCGAGGTTCTCCCCGTCGGGGTTCTCGCCGTTCTGGGGTTGACTGGTGCTGGCGATGCCGGCGCGGCCCGAGGCGTACAACGTGGGCAGGTCCAGCGCCTTCTCGGCCGCGGCCTGCGCTTCCTCGTCAAGGTCGGAGGCGACGTCGAGCAGCAGGTCGTGAGATTCCTCGACGACCTCGGCGATGCGGGCGTCGGGCCGGTCGGTCTTGTTGACGACGAGGATCACCGGCAGGTGCGCGGCCAGTGCCTTGCGCAACACGAAGCGGGTCTGCGGCAGCGGGCCCTCGGACGCATCGACCAGCAGCACCACACCGTCGACCATCGACAGACCGCGCTCGACCTCGCCACCGAAATCGGCGTGGCCGGGGGTGTCGATCACGTTGATGACCGTCACGCTGCCGTCGGCATTGTGCCGGTGCACCGCAGTGTTCTTGGCCAGGATGGTGATGCCCTTTTCGCGCTCCAGGTCACCGGAGTCCATGATGCGCTCGGTGGCGTCGTCCCCCCGGTGGTGCAGAGCGCCGGACTGCCGCAGCATCGCGTCGACGAGAGTGGTTTTGCCGTGGTCGACGTGAGCGACGATCGCGACGTTTCTAAAGTTGGGGGCAGCAGTCACGGCCCAATTGTCGCAGCGCGGGCCCCCGATCACGAAAACGAGACCCCCGGCCCGTGAATCCCAGCAAGCTCGCCAAGCTCAAGCCGAAGAAGAAATGCTGCAAGTCAAGGACCCGGTGCGGCCGCTGCCCGGTGGTGGTCAGCAAAGTTCGGCGGGCGTCGGAGACCGGGATCACGGGCAAGGAATTGGAGCGGGTTTTCAAGCAGTCCCGCAAACGCTGAGCCCGCTCGCGTCAAGGTCGACGTCGTCGCACACCGACGGATTTACCAGGACTGACCTGGCACACGAAACGATGACGAACACGAGGAGGACTCGTGACCCCGCGCACGCACCCCGACCCGGCGCCCACCCTGCGCGAACGGGTGCTGCGGCCCTGGCGCAGCATCGAACCGGCCGTCTTCGTCCCCGCCTCGGTCATCATCGTCGGACTCATCGCGTTCGCGGTCATCTACTCGGCGTCGGCCGCCGACGCGTTCGGCAAGCTCAACCGTGTCATCACCGACGGAGTCGGCTGGTGGTACGTCCTGGTGGCGACGGGGTTCGTGGTGTTCGCCGTGTACTGCGGGGTGTCGCGGGTCGGGCACCATCCGCTTGGGACGTGACGACGAGACACCGGATTTCAGTTTCCTGGCGTGGCTGGCCATGCTGTTCAGCGCCGGAATGGGCATTGGACTGGTGTTTTACGGTGTCGCCGAACCACTTTCGCACTACATCGACCCGCCGCGATCGCTGGGTGTGGAGGGTGCCACGGATGCCGCGGCCAACCAGGCGATGGCACTGACCCTGTTCCACTGGGGCCTGCACGCCTGGGCCATCTACATCGTCGTCGGCCTCGGCATGGTCTACATGACCTACCGGCGCGGACGGCCGCTGTCGATCCGCTGGCTGCTGGAGCCGCTGCTGGGCAAGGAACGTGTCGAGGGCTGGATCGGGCACGCCGTCGACGTCATCGCCATCGTCGGCACCCCGTTCGGCGTCGCCACCTCGCTGGGCTTGGGCATCACCCAGATCGCCGCGGGGCTGGAGTACCTCGGCTGGATCACCGTCACCAACTGGTGGACGGTGAACCTGATCGCCGCGATCACCGCGTTGGCGACGTTCTCAGTGGTCAGCGGCGTCAGCCGCGGCCTGAAGTGGCTGTCCAACATCAACATGATGCTGGCCGGATTCGTCATGCTCGCCGGGCCCACCCTGTTCCTGATGCAGGCCTGGGTGCAGAACCTGGGCAACTACCTCACCTCGCTGCCCGAATTGATGCTGCGCACCGGACCGTTCACCGACGGCCAGTGGCTGGGCAGCTGGACCATCTTCTACTGGGGCTGGTGGATCAGCTGGGCGCCGTTCGTCGGCATGTTCATCGCCCGGATCTCCCGCGGCCGCACCATCCGCGAGTTCGTCGCCGGTGTGCTGCTGGTGCCGACGGTGATCGGCTCGCTGTGGTTCACCGTGTTCGGCGATTCGGCGATCCTGCGTCAGCGCAACCACGGAGACATGCTCGTCGACGGCGCCGTCGACACCAACACGTCGCTGTTCCAACTGCTGGGCGGTCGTTACCGCCGTGCCGTTCTCGGTGATCATGGTGATCGCCTGCGTGTCTATGCTGCGCGCGTTCCACTACGACCTGGCTACCACTCCGCGGCTGCTGCGCATCTCCGCCCCGGATGGCCGTGTGCCCCAGGAACATTCGCTGCGTGACGCGTCGGCAACGCTGGCCGGTCTGGTCACGACCCGCCGAGTGGCGCCCGGTGACTGTTCGGTCTCCCCGGACACCGGTGAACTCGTCATCATCGAGCGCACCGACCCGCTCGGCGATTCCCGCGGGACGTAGCGGCGTTTTCGCTGGGGCTCCCGGGAAATCCGGGACTGAAGCCACCCACATCGATCGGAGGGCAGGCGTAGCGTTAGAAGTGTCCATTGGAGGTGCAGGTCATGACCGGTTTGGAAGTCGTTGGTCTCTTCACAATCACCGTGGTGGGCGCCCTGGCGGTCGGCGCCCTGTTCCTCGGGCTGGCCAACTGGGTCGGCGCGTTCCATATGGTGCACTGCCGGCGATGTCACCACCTGACCGGATCCAACCGCGACCAGCCGGTGGACACCTGCGTGCACTGCCGCCACCCGGCGCTCACCCACCCGCTGTATGCGCTGGCACACCGAACGGCGCCGATCCAGGTCCGCCCGGATCCGCTGCACTATTGACGATCGGCAGCCTTTTGGATGGACAACGCCCGGCGCAGTTCCGGTAACCAGGCCGTGTCGGCGGGCACCCAGTCCAGCCCGTCGAGTTCGGTTGCGCTGACCCAGCGCAACGATCGGTGGTCATGCGGGTGCAGGGTGCCGCCGGTCCAGGTGACCCGGTAGGCGCGTAACACCGTCGTCGCATTCAGCGGCACATCGGCGCCCAGGCGCTCCCCGACGATCACCGTGATGCCCAGTTCCTCGTCCAGTTCCCGTGCCAGCGCCACCTGGTCGGTCTCCCCGTCGGCGACCTTGCCACCGGGCAGCTCCCAGCACCCGGCCAGCTCCGGGGGTCGGGCGCGCTGGGCGACCAGCAGGGCGCCGTCGGCGATGAGTGCCCCGGCCACGACGATCACCTGAGGCACGCTACCGGGCGTAGGGTTTGCACATGACTGTGTTGACCGACGCGCAGATCGATGCGGCACTGGCGTCGCTGCCCGGTTGGGTGCACGACGACGGCATGTTGCGCCGCTCGATCACCTTCGACTCGTTTCTCGACGGCATCGCCGCGGTGGACCGGGTGGCCGCACTGGCCGAGGCCGCCGATCACCATCCGGATATCGATATCCGTTGGCGCACTGTCACTTTCGCTCTGGTGACGCATTCGGCCGGCGGGATCACCGACAAGGACGTCGCTATGGCGCGTGACATCTCGGCGAGCGTGAACCGCCCGGGAACCTGAACGGCGCCGCGGCCATCCACGCCAGGGTCGCCAGCGTCGCGACGATGTACACCAAGCCCGCCCAGGCCAGATACCACGGCCGGTGGACCTCCCAGATGGTCGGCTGGGCGAAGCTGAGCAGCCACGGGATGCCGACGACGATCAGCACCACCCAGATCCAGCCGAGCACCCGCGCCTCGGTGAGGTAGCGGTACGGGCCGTTGAACAGCCAGATCAGCAGCGGCAGTAGCCACACCCAGTGATGCGTCCAGGAGATCGGCGAGGCCAGCAGCCCGAACAGGGTGACCACCAGGATCAGGCCGAGCCGGTCCGGTTCGCCGGGGATTTCGGCCACCGAGCGCCAGGCCCGCCAGGCCAGCAGGGCGGTGAGTGCGATCGCGATGAGCAGCAGCGGCGTGTTTCCGACGTCGTGACCGAGGATCCTCGACAGCCCGCCGCGCCAGGATTGGTTGAACGAGGTGCCGACCGGGCCGATGCGTTTGGCGTCACCGAGCAGGTGGGTGAAGTAGAAGCGCGCCTGCTCCCCGATCACCAGGATCGACACGCCGATCGTTGCGGCGAACGTGACGACGGTGAAAGCCGCTGCCGCCCAGCGTCGTCGGCCCAGCAGGTAGAGGATCGCAACCAGCGGGGTGAGCTTGATTCCGGCGGCCAGGCCGATCAGCAGCCCGGTGAGCCAGTTGCGGCTTGACCAGATGCCGCCGGGCCTCGTGCTCGCAGAACTGCACTGCTCGCCGAACCCGTCGGTGTAGACCGCGGCCAGGACCATGAGGGTGATCAGCACATTGATCTGGCCGTAGTCGAAGTTGCTGCGCAGCGGTTCGGACCAGATGCCCAGCGCGGTCCAGGCCATGGCGGTGCGTTGTCCGCCGTCGATGCCGAGCAGTCGTTGACTCAGCCGCACCACGCCGTAGAGCGCGGCCATGGTGCCCAGGGTCCAGCCCAGCGCCACCACGCCGAACGGCAGCAGGGTCAGCGGGTAGAAGACCAGCGCGGCGAACGGCGGATAGGTGAACGGCAGCGGGAAGTCCGGGGTCTGGTCTCCGTAGACGTAGTCGTAGAGGGTGCCGGGGTGGTTCAGCGCCTCGGCGCCGCCGAGGTAGACGTGCAGGTCGACGAAGTTCGCGCCGTTGGGCAGCAGGTAGGTCCAGGCCAGCCGCGCGGCCACGCTGAGCACCAGCAGCGCCGGGCCGAGCCGGACCAGCAGCGCCGGGCCGAGCCGGACCAGCAGCGAGGCGCGGCCCGGTGCCGGGGCGGTTTGCGTGTCGATACGTCAAACCCTATCGGGTCGGTGTGCCGGTCTCGATGAACGCGACGGCCGGTGCGGTGTGAGCGGGGCGCGCTGTGTCGGTCGCCTCTCGCTTCAGTAACGGTCCCATAAATGCCACACGTGTCACTTGAGTCCCACCAGTAACGCCGTAGCTTCGGCTGCAGACCGCCAAAAACCACGAACTGGGAGAGTCAATGTCACGTATCAAATCGCTGTTCGCCGGGTCCGCCGTCCTGGCGGGTGCGTCGTTAGCCCTGCTCGCCGGCGGTATCGCCAAGGCCGACCCGGAGCCCGCACCGGCCCCGGCCGTGCCCGACCTGAGTGTGATCCAGCAGTTCCTGGATCCGAGCAAGGCTCCGGCCCTGCTGCAGGCCGTCAGCTCGACGCTGGCCGGTGGCGCGCCGAAGGCCACCACCCCGGCGACCACCGGGTTGACCCCGGCCGCCACCACCCCGGCGGCGACCACTCCGGCCGCCACGACCCCGGCCACTCTCGGCATCCCCGGCCTGACCACCCCGGTGGCGACCACCCCGGCCGCCACGACTCCGGCCGCCACGACTCCGGCTGCCACCACCCCGGCGACCACCGGTGCCGCCGCGCTGCTGCCGTCGGCTGAGGTGAACCTGCCTCAGGTGCCGGGCCTGCCCGTTCCGCTGCCGCAGACCGTCAGCGTCCCGGGTGCCCTGGGTGGGCTGTCCCCCGTCGTCAACCAGGTGACCGCCCCGGCGACCACCGCCGCGACCGTTGCGGCTCCGGCCGTCGCCGCTCCCGCCGCCGTCGCGCCCGCCGCGGCCGCGGCCGTTCCCAGCCTGCCGGCCGCCGGCGCGCTCAATCTGATCTCCGGCCTGCCCTGATCAGTCACCTCGGAATAGCAACCCCTACAACCGGATTGGATACCCCGATGTCCCGGACCAGGAACCTGCTCGCAACGACGGCCGCCGTCGTCCTCGGCGCGGCGTCCACGCTCGCCAACACCGGCGTCGCGTCGGCCGACCCCGCCCCGGCGGCGCCGATCGGCAGCGAGCAGGCTCCTGGGCTGCCGGCCATCGAGGGGCTGAGCCCGATCATCCAGCAGGCCGCGGCCGATCCCAGCGGGGCCGCGTCCCTGCTGATGGCCGCCGCCCGCGCCTTCACCTCCAAGAACGGCGCCAGCGACGACACCAAGAACGTCGCCAACGCCGTCAACACGTTCGTCGAGCCGCAGGCGCACCTGAGCGGCCCGGACGTCATGCCCCCGGGCGTGCCCGCCTCGCAGCCGCACGAGATTCCCGCCGGCGTCGTCGCCGGCGCCGAGAGCCACCTGCCGCCGGGCATCAACCCGGCCAACGCCGCCGGCCCGACGGACCCGGCCCCGCAGGCCGCTGCCGAGACCCCTGCCCCCGCGCCCGCTCCTGCTCCGGCTCCCAATGCCGTGCAGCCGGTCGCCGCGACCACCCCGGCGCCCGACGGCGCCCCCGCCCCGGCCGCGGCTCCCGCCGCCCCGGCGGCCGCCGACGACGCGCCGGTGACCCAGGACTTCATGTACCCCTCGATCGGCAACGGCTGCCTGGCCGACGGCGGCAACTCACTGGCCACCGCGCTGACCGTGGCCGGCCCGGCGAAGATCCCAACCCCGGGCCCCGGCGCCGGCCAGGCCGCCTACGTGTTCACCGCGGTGGGTACCTCCGCCCCCGCGGAGGTGCAGAAGCTGCCGCTGAACGTGACCTGGGTGAACCTGACCACCGGAAAGTCCGGCACCGCGACACTCAAGCCGCAGGCCGACATCAACCCGCAGGGTCCCACCACGCTGACCGCGATCGTCGACACCGGCTCGGGTTCGATCATGTCGACGATCTTCGGGCAGGTCACCACCACCGAGAAGCAGTGCCAGTTCATGCCGACCATCGGCTCGGCCGTCATCCCCTGACGGCCCATGAACTGGAGCTTCCCCATCACCGAACGTGAGGCTGGGCCAACCCGCGCAGGAAGTAGCCCCCACGGTCGGCGGGAGCTCAGCCCTTTGCAGCTTTGGCGGCGGCTTTCATCTGCTGCTTGTAGCTGCGCACCTCATCCAGTGACGCGCGGTCGCGCACGTCGGCGACCGACATGTGCACACCGTCGCGACCGTAGTCCCCGGCCGCCTCGCGCCAGCCCGGCGCGGTCAGGCCGTACTGCTTGCCCAGCAGGGCCAGGAAGATCCGGGCCTTCTGGTCGCCGAACCCGGGAAGCGCCTTGAGCCGCTTGAGGATCTCCCGGCCGTCGGGATCACCGGCGGTCCAGATCCGGGACGCGTCGCCGTCGTACTCGTCGACGATGATCCGGCACAGGTCCTGGGCCCGCGTGGCCATCGACCCCGGAAACCGGTGCACCGCCGGGGTTTCGGCGAACAACGCGGCGAACGTCGCCGGGTCGGCGTCGGCGATCGCGGCCGCGTCCAGCCCACCCATCCGGTCATACAGCTTCTTCGGCCCGGCGAACGCCACCTCCATGGGTATCTGCTGATCCAGCATCATCCCCAACAGCAGCGCCAACGGGTCGGCGGTCAGCAACGCGTCGGCATCGGGATCCTGGGTGAGCTGCAGGCGAGACATTCCGCCAGTCTAGATCCGGGCTCACGCGACCGCGGCGAGCTGTCACACTGGGGACAATTACTCAACGGAGACCGCCATAGGTTGACTCCCATGCCCGCATTCACGCGTTTCCCGAGCCCCGCCGAGGTCGCCGCGCAGACCCCGCCCGACCGCGACCGGGCGATCGACGTCATCCGCATCGTGTCGCTGATCGGCGTGGTGCTCGGCCACACCATCATGGCCACCAGCGCCATCGAGGGCCAGGTGTTCCACTGGGACAACCTGCTCACCACGTCGACGGTGTTCCAGGCGCTGACCTGGGTCCTGCAGATCATGCCGCTGTTCTTCTTCGCCGGTACCGCCGCCAGCGTCGGATCCTGGACGCCCGGTTCGTCCTGGGGCGGCTTCCTGCTCAACCGGTGCACCCGGCTGTTCCGGCCGGTCTTCTACTACCTGGCGTTCTGGGCGGTGTGCCTGACGGTGCTGCACCAGCTGCTGCCCGACTACGTCTACCGCCCGATCGCCGGCATCTCCACCCAGTTGCTGTGGTTCCTCGGTGCCTACGTGTTGGTGTTGGCGGCGATCCCGCTGCTGGCCCGGATCACCACGGCGCGGCGGCTGGCCGTCGCCGTCACGATCGGCTACCTGATGGTCGCCGTCGTCGACGCGGTGCGGATCAACGTCGAGGGCACCGCGATGCTCGGGTACCTGAACATGGCGGTCTGGCTGATTCCCGGGATCTTCGGGGTGGCCTACCGGCGCAAGCTACTCAGCGGCCGCCACGCCCTGATGCTGGCCGCGATGATGTTTGTCGTCGACCTCGCCCTGCTGCGGTTCGGCCCCTACGAGCTGAGCCTGGTCGGTATCGACGGCATGCGGCTGCCGAATATGACACCGCCGTCGCTGCTGCTGGCCGGGCACGCAATCGTGTTGTGCCTGTTGGCGATCGCCGCGGCCCCGGCCATCAACCGCTGGGCGCAGCGGCCCCGGGTGTGGCAGCTGACGGCGATCGGCAACTCCGGCGCGATGACGCTGTACCTGTGGCACATGCCGGCCCTGCTGCTGATGCACCTGGCGTTCGACTACGCGGGCCTGCCGCGGCATCCCGGACACCCGTACCTGGTGGAGCTCAGCGTGCTGCAGTCGCTGATCATGCTGGTCGCCGTCGGGGTGCTGTTCGTGGCACTGCGACCGCTGGAGAGCCGCCCGCTGCCGGGCTGGGACGGCGGCGTGGTGCGCGAACCCGGGCCGCGCAGCGCGGCCGTCGGGACCCTGCTGTGCCTGGCCGGGCTGGCGCTGCTGGTATCGATCAAGTGGGGCCTCAAGGACGACGGCGTGTACTGCACCGCCGTCATGCTCGCCGCCCTGTGCGGAGCCCGGTTGCTGGCTCGCCCGACCGTCGCCGATTCATCGGGACACGCGGCCCTCCGGGCTGAATCGGGGAGCTCGTCGCGTTAGGCTGCGCTATGGCCAAGCATGAGATGCCCGAGCCGGAATCCCAGCGCAAGTTCCGCGAGGCGCTGGAACGCAAGAACGAGAAGTCCGCCTCCGGTACCGCGCACCAGGACGCCGGCGCCGGTCGCACCAAGGCCCACGGCCCGGTGGAGAACCGCCGCAACTTCCGCCGCAAGAGCGGCTAGCGACGACCCGGGGGCATCCCGTACAGGTGCGTGATCGGCAGCCTCAGCAGCACCCGCCGGTCGGTCACCATCGCCCGGCGGTACTCGTCCCAGTCCGGATGCTCGCCGCTGATGTTGCGGTACAGCTCGACGAGCGCCTCCACGGTGGCGTCGTTCGGGTCGGCGGCCGGGGCGCTGAGCACCGCATCCCCCTCGGCGACCGCATAGGCCCAGCCGTCGTCGGCCGACACCAGGATCGAGGCCCGCGGATCACGGCGCAGGTTGCGCGTCTTGGCCCGCGGCTCGGTGATCGACACCGCGATGGTCGTCTCCCGCGGATCGAAGTAATACGACACATTCGACAGCTGCGGACGGCCGTCGCGTTTGATGGTCGCCAGCACCCCCAGCGAGTTCCCGCCGATCACGGCCAACAGCTTGTCGTCGAACACGTCGCGGCTCATGCTTCGAGCCTACTGACCCGCAGGCGACCCCACTAGCATCGTGGGAGAAGGAGTCGCGATGACCAGATACGTGGCCTTCCTGCGCGGCGTCAACGTCGGCGGGGTCAACCTCAAAATGGCCGATGTGGCCGGAGTTTTCACCGATGCCGGGTTCACCGGCGTCGCCACCGTGCTGGCGAGTGGGAATGTGCTGCTGGAATCCGGGACCGACGCTGCGGACGTACGCGCGACGGCCGAGCGGTCGCTGCGGGAGGCCTTCGGCTACGACGCCTGGGTGCTGGTCTACGACGTCGAGAGCCTCGCCGCGATCTCGGCGGCCTACCCGTTCGCCCGTGAGGTCGAGGGCTCCCACTCCTATGTCACCTTCGTCGGCGACCCCGCCGTGCTCGACGAACTCGCCGCGCTGACCGCAGGCCCCGACGAACGGATCACGCCCGGCGACGGGGTGCTGTACTGGCAGGTGCCCCGGGGATCCACGCTGGACTCGCCGATCGGCAAGACGATGGGCAAGCGGGCCTAC
>WBZQ01000333.1_pt1 | contig 39456 bp, 41 predicted proteins | sample 5204251 | NCBI WGS metagenome assembly WBZQ01 (sample SAMN12412402, study PRJNA552823) | activated sludge metagenome | isolation source: activated sludge from nitrification reactor of wastewater treatment plant... | place: USA: Virginia | collected 2017-09 | reverse complement strand
TGATCCCGCTGCTCCGCATTCGTATTGATATTAATCGTGCCCCCATTGGCAACGCTGAAATTCTGCGTCACCTCAACCGGGATAGGGAAGTTACCATCGAGGACTCGAACCACGGAGTTCTGCGCATGAACCGTGACCGTGATCGTCCCACTTGGCCCAGTAGGGTCTCCCGTCACATTGGCAAGTCCGGCATTGGCCACCGTCACTTGACCGGTTTCGTTTGTTCGGAAAAACAAGGTTTGCGGCACACGAAAAAAATCGAAATGCGATACGTAGGTCCGTCGAAGCGGGGTTCCCTGAAGCGTGACAGTGAATGTGACAGCCATGAGTTTCTCCTTTCTTCGTCTAGCGCACCGAAAAGCCTTACGTTGCCGGGCGCCGCCGCGCAAAAGGAGGCGAGATCGACCGTGGCGGGCCCGGCTGACCAGCGGGCTAGGGTTACCGGCACAAAGCAGATCCGCTACTTTGAGAGGGCAGCTCGAAGCTGAGCGTATGCCTGGCAGACACGGTCGTATTGCTGCTGCATCTCCCACAACACCTCGTCGAGCGCCCACAGGGCACAGGACCGTTTGAGAGCGTCCGCGGGATCGTTGGGTATCGCATACCTGGCGCGGCGTTGGTCCAGCTCACCGCTTATGGCGGTGCCATCCAGCAGGGGCTGTGCGCCATCTGGATCGATGACCAATTGCCACGCTTCCTCTTTGACTCTTGCGAGCGTCTTGGACAGGCCTTGCCGCCATCGTTGCCCCATGTGCGGAAATGCCTCCTTCCCCAATGGATCTACCAACCGCGCGCCTAGTAAATAGTCGCGAATTTCTGAGACGAAGGGGCCCACTGATTCATCTTGTTCAGCCTGCACCAAGCGGAGGACTTTTGAGCGTGCACTTGCACTAAAGAGGTTGTCACGGTCGAGCGTAGACAGAAGGGTCGGAAGCCAATGCTGGTCGCTGGAATCCTGGATCGCCTGCCGATATCGCGCGAACGACTCAAGATATGCGGCATGCACCGCTTCAAACTCGGCGAACACCGGAGAAAGATATTGCTCCACTAGCTCCGCACGTTGCTGTTTGCGAAACGTAAGGAGTTGAATGATCCGATCGGCAAGCTTGTCGACAAGGTCGATGATCATGGATGGCTCCTACGGGCTTGAATCGTTCCTACCTGGGGTCAGTGTGCGTTCTGTTCCTCGTCACCCGCCGACAGATCGAGTATGCGACTGATGGCTTCATCGTGCACGCCCACGACGCGGCCATCTCAGGCAATCTGCCCTCGTGCCTCGATAGATCATCGCTACGCAAGCAGCGACCGGCTCGCCTCCTTGAATTCCGGACCGTCAGGGGGCGGAACACCGTGTTTCGACGGCCTTGGCAAACTGCCGGAAATCGTCCAGGTGGCGACTGCAAATCTGATAAACAATATTCCAATCGATGGCCTGGTAGCTGTGCACCGCGAGGTTCCTGAATCCCACAGCCTTCTTCATTCGGTCTGCCAGGGCCGGACTGATCACCTGCAGCCGATTAAGCGCATCGAAGTGCTCCGCTATCGTCGAAGGCGGCGAGATGTCGGTGTCCCCGATGAGATGGGAGGCCAGATCGACGGACAGCTGAACGGCCCGCTGGAGATTGAGCCCGATGATGTCCTGCAGATCCGCATTCTGCGCCAGGTCCTGGGACGAAGCAGGCGTCTTGCGGCAATCCGTTCGACGCAGCGTCGAAGCGATTCCAGTTTGGCCGCTACGAGGTCTCGATCCATGCTTGCCTTCGTGTGGCCAAGATCCGTCGATAACACGGCATCACGTCGGCCTCCTCATAGGCCAGCCGGCGCAAGAGTTCGGCATACTCTGTGCGGTTCCTGCAGAGAATCAATCGACCGGTGGTGAGCACTTGCTGCAGGAGTGGACCATGCGCTTGGTTGAGGTCAATCAGGTCGATAGGACGTCCCAAGGCTGCGGCGAGTTCGTCGATCAGCTCAATGCGGGCGTGGACCGTGAGTGGTACGGTTGCGCTCACGGCGAGGTCCAGGTCGCTGTCCGGACGCCCTCGTCCGGCGGCAAGAGAGCCGAACAGGATGGCCATGCTCACGGAGGGATGCCGTTCCAAGACCGAGGCAATGGCGGCCCGAACCGTGGCATCCGGTTCACCCTGGCGTTGCATCTCAGCGCCGACGGCACTCATGGGTGTTCAGGTATCACGAAACCCCCAGCGATGCAAGCCGCGACCGGCCGATTGAGCCCCGTTAGCCGAACTCGTCCAAAATGTGTTACATAGAATTTGTCCCATATCATTTTACAAAGACATGAGGGGGATATGCCCACCGACGACATCATCCAGAAAGTCAGCGACCGCTACGCCCGCGCCGCCTCAACCGGCGAGCAGATGTGTTGTCCGACGGGATACAACTTTGACGATCTGCGCTCATTCATTCCGGACGCCGTCCTGAAAATTTCCTACGGCTGCGGCACGCCGGCAGGTTTGGACACGGTGCAGACCGGTGAAACCGTGTTGGATATCGGCTCCGGAGGCGGCATCGACTGCTTCGAAGCGGCGCGCCTTGTCGGACCCTCTGGTCGGGTCATCGGCATCGACATGACCGACACCATGCTGGAGATCGCCCGCCATCATGCGCCCATTGTCGCCGAGAACCTGGGCTATCCCCGTTCGAATACCGAGTTTCGCAAGGGCATGGCCGATGCGATGCCGGTGGAGGACGCCAGCATCGATCTCATCATCTCGAACTGTGTCATCAACCTGGCCCCTGATAAGCGTAAGGTCTTCCGGGAGATGTACCGGGTGATCAAACCCGGCGGGCGCTTCACCATCTCCGATATCGTCTCCGACCAAGTCGTGCCGCAGTACCTGGTCCACGATGCCGCCAAGTGGGGCGATTGCCTCTCCGGATCCTTGCAGGTCCAGGACTACATCGGCGGGATGGTGGATGCCGGATTTCGCGCCGTGCACCACATCAAGTCCAGTCCCTGGCAATCCATCGACGGCGTGCATTTTCTCTCCGTGACCCTGACCGGATACAAACTCCCGGACATCGTCAACAAAGAGGCTCCGCTCTATGCGACCCTCTGCGGACCGTTTTCCACCGTGACCGACGAATTGGGCCAACAGTACCGACGCGGCGTGCCGCAGCCGGTCGATGCACAGTGCGCACAACTCCTCCGGAGCGCGCCGTTGCGCTCGCTGTTTCTCATCGGTCCGGCCCCGATCACCCTCGCGGCGGGCGACCCGCGCTGGTGCGCCATTCTTCCGGAGCAGGCACCCTGCGTCTGGCAGGGCGCGTACGTCATTCTCACCGGACCGATCATCGGCGCCGAGGATGACGATCATCATCAGTATTATCGAGGCGTGCCATTGGAAATCTGCTCCAAGACCCTTCACGTCCTGACGCAAGACGCCTACCGGCCCTATTTCACGATCTACCACCGAAACTCGAACGCCGTGGAGGGGGAAGCGGTCAGTTGTTCGCCTGAAGGGAATTGTTGCTGATGCCGCGCCACGGCGCCGCCAACCTCACCACCCCGCGTCAGTGTGCCGCCGTCTTGAAGGCCATGGGCGACGAAACCCGGCTTCGCATTTTGAAATCCCTCCTGTTAGGTGAAAAATGCGTGACCGATCTCACGCAAATGCTCCGCTGTTCCCAGCCGCATGTCTCCCATCACCTTCGTATGCTTCGGGATGCCGGATTGGTTGAGGGGCATCGGCACGGTAAACAAGTCTGTTATCGGGTGGAGCCCGCTGTCCAACGCGCATTGAAGAGTCGCGGCGAGCAAGCGCTCGACTTCGGATGCTGCGAAGTGAGATTCCCCACCTCGACGTTACTGACCGTGCAGCACAACTAGGGAGGCCAGAAAGCCACCGATCACCACGCGCCACACGACTGGGAATGATTCACTATGGCACTGACACTCGTAGGCCAACACAAACCGCTCGCCTCCTCCGCCGAGCAGTTGAAGGTGCTCGTAGAGATCGAGACCTGTTTGCCGTTTGAGGAACAGCTGCGGCGAAGCGGCCTGTTTCCGCTACGGGCAACCGGCATCTCGGTGCTCCAAATCAATGTAGGAAAGCTCTGCAATCAAACCTGCCGTCACTGCCACGTGGATGCGGGGCCCGATCGCACTGAGCGCATGTCCAGGGAGACGGCCGAGCAATGCATCGCGGCTTTGGCCACGACTGACATTCCCACCGTCGACATCACGGGCGGCGCACCGGAACTGAATCCTCACTTCCGGTGGCTGGTCGAGCAGGCCCGTGCCCTGAATCGCCACGTCATGGACCGCTGCAATCTGTCGGTGCTGCTGTTGCCTTCGCAAGCAGATCTGGCAACGTTCCTTGCGGCGCACCGGGTGGAGATCGTCGCCTCGCTGCCGTATTACCGTGCCGCGCAAACCGACGCACAACGCGGCGAGGGCATTTTCGACAAGTCCATTGAAGCCCTACGGCTGCTCAATGGCCTCGGATACGGACGCGAAGGCAGCGGGCTGATCCTGAACCTCGTACACAATCCCGTCGGTGCCTTCCTGCCCGCCAAACAGGATGCCATCGAGGCGCAATTCCGAAAGCAGCTCCGCACCAAGCAGGGCGTGGAATTCAATCACCTCTTTACTATCACCAACATGCCGGTGAGCCGCTTCCTCGAGTTCTTGGTGGAGAGCGGGAACTACCAGGGATACATGGAGCGGCTTGCGAATGCGTACAATCCTGCGGCGGCTGCCGGCGTCATGTGTCGCTCGACCCTCTCGGTGGGCTGGGACGGCACACTCTACGATTGCGATTTCAACCAGATGCTGGAACTTCCGGTGCACCCGGATGCCCCGGCACATATCCGGGACTTTGATCCGGCGAGACTTCATTACCGGGAGATCACCACCCGGAATCATTGTTACGGATGCACGGCGGGAGCGGGTTCATCCTGCGGCGGAGCGGTGACCTAATCAGCCGCCGCCCAGCTTCGTTCTCAGTCGTTCGCTCACCTCACCGTGCTAGCCCAGTACGCCTCGACGGACTCCTATTCGTAAATCCTTGCTGAATCGACGGTTTGAGCGTTGTGCCGGGAAGACGGCATGGATATTGTTTTGTGACCTGTGCGCTGGTGTTGGCATTGGCCTATGGAACGGCACCAATGATGGTTCTAAAGCCATTGCTCTTCCCTCGAACGGGTCCACAGCAATTCGCTTTGACAAAGGGGCTCCGCTCTACCCCATACATCGCCTGTGGCGGTCTGCATCCACCACGACTGGGTTTACGCGCTCGCGGTCGCAAGGAACTTGCGAATCTCAGCGGCGATTTCGTCACGCACTCGCCGGAAACTCGCTCGCCGCTCGCTCGCATCGGCGACTGCCGCCGGATCGTCGAAACTCCAATGTAGAAGGTGGGTGGGCGCGGGCCAGATCGGGCAGGACTCTCTAGCGCGATCACAGACCGTGATGACGTGGTCAATCCGTTGCGACATGAATTCGGCCACGCTTTTAGAGCGATGGCATGAGATATCGATGCCGACCTCGGCCATCGCTTCGACTGATCCTTGATTCAAGCCGACCGGATAAGTGCCCGCACTGAACACCTCAAACTGATCACCGGCCAGATGCCGCAGCCATCCCTCCGCCATCTGGCTACGGGCGGAGTTGCCGGTGCAGAGGAACAACACGCGTGCCTTCATAGTCCGGCCTCCTACTTGAACCAATGCCTTGTGTGGTTGCACATGCTGCAGACCGACAACATGACCGGGACTTCCACCAACACCCCGACTACGGTCGCCAACGCCGCCCCCGACTCCGGCCCGAACAGCGCAATGGCCGTTGCCACAGCCAGCTCAAAAAAATTGCTGGCCCCGATGAGCGCGCCAGGTGCAGCTATGGAATGGGGGACCCTCCAGTAGTGCATGAGTCCATACGTCAGTCCTGAATTCAGGTACACCTGCAGGAGAATCGGGATTGCGATCAGCACGACATGCATAGTTTTTCCCAGAATGTTTTGTGCCTGAAACGCGAAAATACAGACCAGTGTCAGCAGCAGGGCGGAGATCGTCACCGGTGCGAATTGCGGCAGTAACTGCTCTTCCATCCACCGTAGACCATGACGGCGAACCAGCCATAGTCGAAGGCCGGCCCCGACGATCAGAGGAATGACAATAAAAACCGCCACCGAATACAGCAGCACGTCCAAGGGTACGGCCAATGATGACGCGCCGCTCACCAGCCATCCAACTATCGGAAGAAACAGGACGAGCATGATGAGGTCGTTCACGGCTACCTGAACGAGCGTGTAGGCAGGGTCTCCTTCCGTCAAATAGCTCCACACAAATACCATCGCCGTGCAGGGAGCCGCAGCGAGAATAACGGTGCCAGCGATATACTGATCGGCCTCGGCAGGAGCAATCCATGGGACAAACAGAAATCGGAAAAACAGCCACGCGAAAAAGGCCATCGAGAAGGGCTTGACCACCCAGTTCACAAACAGCGTGATCACCAGCCCCACCGGCCGCTTGCCGACGGCACGAACTGCGGCAAACTCGACTTTCATCATCATCGGTACAATCATCAACCAGATCAACACGGCAATCGGCAAATTGATGTGACTGCCTTGCCCGATCTCTGCTCCTCGCAAGCTCAAGACGAGCTCAGGCACCGCCCGTCCGATAAGCACTCCTGCTCCCATACAGAGCGCCACCCAGAGAGTGAGGTACCGCTCAAAAAACGACAGCCGTTTTGTCTCCTCCCCCGGTGACTCCACTGCTTGCGCAAGCTCCATGCTTCTGCTCTTTCGTGCTCCTTGCCCGCTCGTTAGATGGTACCGGCCGGTTTCCTGGCCCGAATGAATGCGCTCATGAACTTGCCCTCAACTTCGGCCACGAGTTGGTCACTCGAGAGCTCTGCGCCGATCAATAGGTCCTTCACGTCTTCGGCCTGGTAGATGCGCGTCGGTTCAATCCCGATCTCCGCAAAACCCGCCTGACGCAATAAGTCTCGATACTGGGTCTCTTCCAATGCCCCCGCCACACAACCAGCCCACAATTCCAGATTCTTCCGGATGTCCGACGGGACGGCCCCTCGCACCACAATATCGGACAATGCCAGGCGTCCTCCCGGCCGCAGAACACGAAACGCCTCGACCAGTACGCGCTCCTTTTCACCGGACAAATTCACCACGCAATTACTGATGATCACGTCCACAGACCGGTCAGGCAGCGGGATGTGCTCGATTTCGCCCTTCAGGAATTCGACATTCTGCACGCCGGCCGTGCGCTGGTTTTCCCTGGCCAAGGCTAACATCTCCTCCGTCATGTCCAGTCCATAGGCTTTGCCCGTCGGCCCGACTCGCTTGGCTGAGAGCAACACATCGATACCCCCGCCTGATCCCAGATCCAGCACGGTCTCACCCGCCTGAAGCTCAGCGAGTGCCGTGGGGTTTCCGCAACCCAATGAGGCTGCGACGGCATCCGCCGGCACGCCTTGGCGCTCCTGGTCTGAATAGAGATTGGACGTAATCGGATCGACATTCATCAGGGCAGGAGAGGCCCCGCAGCAGGAACTCCCGCCCGTTTTAGCCCGTGCAGCCGCTTCACCATACTTTTCCTTGACCAACTCTCGAATCGCTTGTGCGTCCATCCCGGCACCTCCATTTATTCATCAATAATTATTGATATATTCGGCACAAAAAAATCAACACCGCGTGGGAGCACGACTCGTCCGCTTTGTGTGCGTGAACGAATCAACCAGCGCATCGAGCTCAGCAAAAGCTTCGGTGTTTACCGCATAGTACATCCATCGGCCTTCACGTCGATCGACAATCATGCCAGCATCCTTCAGGACCTTCAAATGGAACGAGAGCCGTGACTGCCCGGCCTCAAGACAATCCATCAGCTCGCAGACGCACCGTTCGCCGCCTTTCAGTTCGTCCAAAATCTGTAGTCTGGTCTGGTCAGCCAGCGCGTGAAACAATTCCACTGCACGCACCGGATTGATCAGCATGCCGTCTTTCATGGCAACATGATATATCAACAAATATTGATTCGTCAAGCCGTCCGACGCTGACGCCGTGATAGGTGTTGCTCACCGGTGCTCACTTTGCTATGGTGGCCCGCGAGCATCATTGCCACCACTTACAGAATTGAGCCACACGATGGTCTGGGACCCCAAAGACCCTTGGAGCAAAAAGGGCGACGATTTGGATCAGGCCTTCAAACAGGCTCAAGGTCAATTACGCAATCTGCTCCCCACCGGCGGATTTCGCAATCTCCTCCTCGTCGCCTTCACCGTCTTCCTCATCTGGCAAAGCGCGTTCATTGTGGCCCCCGATGAAGAAGGGGTCGTGAAACGATTCGGCATCCCGGTTCGAGTTGTAGAACCGGGGCCACATATGAAATTCCCTGTGGTTGAGAGTGTTCTGCAGCCCAAGGTGGCGAAATTGCATCGGGTGGAAATCGGCTTTCGTACCGACCGGCAAGGTCGCCAGCAAATGGTGCCGCAGGAAGCCTTAATGCTAACCGGCGATATGAACATTCTGGCCATCGAATTCATCGTTCAATACAAGATCAAAAGTTCGCGTGAGTATCTGTTCAATGTCGCCGACATCGACGATACGATCGGGAAATCGGCTGAAGCCTCCATGCGGGAGGTCATCGGAAAGAGCAAAATCGACGAAGCCCTCACCACCGGCAAGGCGCAAATCCAGCAGGACACCCAGGAACTGCTCCAGCACATCTTGGATGAATACAAAACCGGCGTGCAGGTGGCCGCCGTTCAATTGCAGGACGTCGATCCTCCCGAAGCCGTGGCCGCGGCATTTAAAGACGTCACCAATGCCAAGGAAGATCGCGAAAAATTGATCAACCAGGCGCAGGGCTATCGCAACGACATTACTCCCAAAGCGAAGGGAGAGGCGGCGCAACTCGTGAATCAAGCGAAGGGATACGCGCAAGCGCGACTGAATCGGGCCCAGGGAGAAACCAATCGCTTCCTCGCCACCCTCAAAGAATACAACCAGTCGAAAGACATTATCAGCAAGCGGATCTACATCGAAACGCTCGAAGATGTGCTTCCCCACATCGACAAATTCGTACTGGATGGCAAAGGCGGAGAACGAACCCTGCCCTACCTTCCGTTGGACCGGTTCAGCAAACCGGCGCCCGCTGGCGCGGCGCAGGAGCGTACCCCATGAGCAAGCAGGGATTTGTGGTCGCGTTTGTCGGCATTGTCATCGGCTTGCTGATTCTTGGCGCTTCGCCTTTCTACATTGTCGACGTCACTCAAAACGCCATTGTGGTGCAGCTGGGCAAGCCCGTCCGCAATGTCACCGAAGGCGGCCTCTATCTGAAGGTGCCATTCATCGAAGAAGTCACCTATTTCGACAAGCGGCTGCTCGATTACGATTCCAACGCCCAGGACGTGATCACGCAGGACAAGAAAACTCTCCTGCTCGACAACTTTGCGAAATGGCGGATCACCGATCCCCTCAAGGTCTACCAAGCGTTCCAAAGCCAACGCGGAGCCCTGCAGCGCTTGCACGACATTATCTATTCGGAATTGCGTGTCGAACTGGGCCGACACGACTTGGCGGAGATTGTCTCGTCGGCCAGGGCACAACTCATGGCCGTCGTGACTCAACGTGCGAATGAAAAGGCGTCAGCATACGGCATTGAAATTCAAGATGTGCGGATCAAGCGGGCCGATCTACCCGAACAGAACGAGAAAGCCGTCTTTTCACGCATGCAGGCGGAACGGGAACGGCAAGCGAAGCAATATCGAGCGGAAGGCGCGGAAGAAGCGCAGAAGATTAGATCGGAAGCCGAAAAGGATCGGGAAATTATCCTGGCGGAAGCCTATCGTGAATCAGAAGAACTTCGTGGCGGAGGCGATGCCAAAGCGTTCAAAATCTATGCGGATGCGTACCGTCAAGACCCGCATTTTTTTGAGTTCACCCGCACGATGGAAGCCTACCGCAAGACCCTCAAAGACAAGACCACGATTCTCGTCAGTCCCGACTCCGAATACTTCCGCTTTCTCAAACAACGCTAAGCGGCATCACGCCAACCCGACGATCTCGCCGGACCGGGGATCAATATCGATGCGCTCCCCGGCCGGCTTTTTCGGCAGGCCCGGCATGAGTTGAATGCCCGAACACACGGCCGTGAGAAAACCCGCCCCAGACAGGATTCGCAACTCCTGGATGGGCACCGTAAATCCGGATGGCCGCCCTTTCAATGCCGGGTCGTGCGAGAGCGATAAGGGCGTCTTGGCCATACAGATAGGGAGCGGCTCGAATCCCAGTCGCGCTGCCAATTCGATGTCCTTTTCCGCCTGAGGCGAATAGGACACTCCCGCCGCGCCGTAGATCGTGGTGGCAATAGTCTCGATCTTCCGCTTAATGGGCCACGTCACATCATAGAGGGGCGTGAACTGTGATCCTTGCGCCGCCACCTTGGCGACTGCCCGAGCCAGCTCTTCCGCGCCTTTTCCACCATCAGCCCAATGAGTCGACACAGCGGCCGCGTCGGCCCCTGCAGCCAGCGCGCGTTCACACACCCATTCCAACTCTTTGGGTGAATCATCTTTGAATGCATTGACCGCCACGACCACGGGCACTCCGTGGGAGCGGACATTCGCAATGTGCTGCTCGAGATTGGCAAACCCTTTTTCGAGTGCCTCCTGGTTCAGCCCCGTCAACCCTGGCGGCAGCGGGGTCCCCGATTTTACGGTCCCGCCTCCCCCATGCAGCTTAAGGGCGCGCAGCGTCGCCACAATTACTCCGGCATCGGGCCGGAGACCGGATGTGCGGCACTTGATGTTGAAAAACTTTTCCGCACCTAAATCGCTGCCGAATCCGGCTTCGGTAATGACGTAGTCAGCGCAACGCAGCGCCAGTTGATCCGAGGCCACGGAGCAATTCCCATGAGCAATGTTGCCGAAGGGGCCGGCATGCACAAACGCGGGTGTGCCTTCCAAGGTCTGCACCAAATTCGGCAAAAGGGCATCCTTCAGCAACACGGCCATCGAGCCGGCACAACCGAATGCCTCCGCGTTGGTCATGGCACCGCTCTCCGTCAGACCGACAAGGATTTTGCTGAGGCGCTGGCGCAGATCCGTTTGATCCGTAGCCAATGCCAGTACCGCCATGATCTCCGATGCCTCGGTGATGACAAACTGCCCTGGTCGTGGCCCGGCTTCCGTATGTACCATAATGTCACGAAGCGCTCGATCACTCACACCCAGCGTGCGCGGCCATCTAATTCGTTGCGGATCCAACTTGAGCGCATTGCCGTGAAACAGATGGTTATCGACGAACGCCGACAGCAAATTATGGCTTGCCGAGACGGCATGCGCATCGCCGGTGAAATGCAGATTGATATCCTCCATGGGCCAGACCTGGGCGCGTCCCCCACCTGTCCCGCCACCTTTGATCCCAAAGACCGGCCCGAGAGACGGTTGCCGCAACGTGACCGCCGCGTTGTGACCCAATCGACACAAACCCATGCTTAATCCCACAGAGGTCGTCGTTTTGCCCTCGCCGAGCGGGGTAGGATTGATGGCAGTCACGAGGATATACCGCCCGATCGGCCGATGCTTCACCCGCGCCGTAGCATTGGCCGCGATCTTGGCTTTGTACCGGCCATAAGGGATGAGGTCTTCAGAAGGGATCCCTAAAGTCTGCGCGACTTCAAAAATATGCTTATGAGAGACAGAACGGGCTATTTCCAAGTCGGTCATACAGGTCTCCTCAACGAAACATCCTCAGAGGACGCGCAGTATAGCACGCGCCCTGCCGTATTGATGAACCACAACCATATAGGATGCAGTGAAGAAAAGAATGGGTCGGCGGCTGAGAAGATCGAATTGAGAAGAACTGAACCTACGAGGAGAAGCCCTCTGAAACTAGAGCGGAGGGCGGTGCTGAAGGTCTAATCAAGGATAAACTTTGTCGGATCAAGCGCCTGGCCGTTCTTCTTCACCATATAGTGGAGATGGGGTCCGGTCGACAGGCCGGTGCTTCCTACGAGAGCGACGACATCCCCGCGTTTCACACGCTGGCCCTCTTTCACCAGGGACTTGGCAAGATGCCCGTACACGGTCTCAATGCCGTAACCGTGATCCAGCTTGACCATATTCCCCATTTTCGAATCAAATGCCACGGTGACGACACGACCAAGTGCCGGAGCCTGTACCGGGGAATTCGCCTGGGCACCGATATCAAGCCCGTCATGCCAGGCCGGCTTCTCCGTGAATGGCGAGACCCGAGGCCCAAAACCTGAAGTGACCCAACCACGAACCGGCCAGATGGAGGGCGTGGAAGCCCATTGGGTCGAGCGCTGCTCGGCAATCTGAGTCAGGTTTTGGAGAGCTTCTTCTTGTTGGTTGGCTTCGCGCACGAGGGCTTCTAAACTTTCGCGAACCTGCTGGGTGACCTCTTCAATACTCTCAGTCGAGAAATCAAGGTCCGACTGGGTGTTATCCCGCAGCTCCGAGAGCTGCTGCCTGGACTCCTGCCCTGAAACAGCTGGACCATTCCCTTGTACGTTGCTCTTTCCATCCGGCAACGGGCCATCCTCACCGCCCCGTCCGTTAGCAAGATCGCCAGCCGGCTTGGTCGTATCAATTCCCAGCATGACTCGAAGCCGTTGATTGACCTCTCCCATGGCCGACAGTCTCTTTTTCAAATCATCGATGGCGGCAGAAAAGGCGGCAGTTTGCTCTCGAGCACCCATGGCCTCAGCCCGAAAAGCCGATAATTGCCAGACTTCACCTGTTCGAATCACATAATGGGATACAACGAGCAGATCGGCCACAATCAAAATGGCAGCCAGGATCAAGAGCTTGCGGACGAATTTCCGTGGGAAACTAAACCGTAGCGGCTTGGAGGACGACCCTCGAAAGACCACAACAGTGTAGGCATCACTTGTTTCGGCCGTTTGTTGGCTCATAGGCTGCTCTCCCCTTCACGGATTCAACGTCAAAACTGCAACCACCGACTTTTGCAGTGTACCCATCTCAAGCCCAGTGGTCAACCCTTTGTTTTCAAAAATTTGAATCGTACAATCAACTACTTAGAAGTTTCTCTCCTCATCCAGTCCAAGTACGAAACGGAGCCCGCCACGACCGGCAACGCGATGATTTCCGGGACCTCGTAGCTATGGTGCTGACGAATCACCGCTTCAAGCTCTGAATAACGCGGCCGCGTCGTTTTGATGATCATCAAGCACTCATGCTCGACAGCGATCTGATTGTCCCATCGAAAAATCGACCGAATTCCACTCACGACATTGGCACAGGCGGCAAGTCTGGATTCGACGATGATCCGTGCAAGCTTCTCGGCTTCTTCATTTGACGACGTAGTGACCAATACCACGAGCTCAGAACCTTGCTCCTCCACACCCCCCCCTGGCCTAAGCAATTTGCATGCCCACTCCTACACCGAAACGTCAGCACGTCATGGAAAATCAATATCTTAGTTGCTGTTTACCCACATTTTTTCGCGCAATTTCTTGACCAATGTGGGCAGGAATTGCACACATGAACAAAAAACGGTCCTCCCTCACGATGCAGGATTTTCCCCCAACCTTACGCTTTTGAACCAGAAGGCCGATTGTACTGAGGCCACTGCTCTCCATCGGACTGAAACCTTCCAGCCTTGAGAGACAACGCTTCAGAAATCCTGCCTGACTTAGGGTTGACACCAATTTTCCGCCTCCTTATGATCCGATCATTCAGTCCAGCTGGAGGTAGATTGATGAGCTTTACGATTACACCCACAGAACTCAAGTCGAGGTTAGATAAAGGTGACAAACTTGTGCTCGTCGATGTTCGCGAGCCCTGGGAATACGCCATTGCCAAACTGGAAGGGTCTGTCCTGGTGCCGCTGGCTACGCTCCAACAGTCCCTGGGGAAATTAGACCGTAATTCGGAAATTATCGCCGTTTGCCACCACGGGATGAGAAGCGCAGATGCAACGGGATTTCTCTTGCAACAAGGGTTTGGGAACGTAAAAAACTTAATCGGAGGTATCGACGCCTGGTCCGTCCAGGTGGATTCGTCCGTGCCTCGGTACTAGCTCGGGAGGCTAGCCGATTCCATCTCGAAAATACTCCACCGTTCGTCGCAACCCCTCTCGCAACTCGACCTTCGGCTCCCACCCGAGTGTGCGCTGGAGTTTTGCGCAGTCAACGACGCTTCTCGCCTGCTCACCTCGTTTGGCCGGACCATGCACTTCCTTAAACTCTACCTTGGTCAGGTCAACGACGATCCGGAAGAGGTCATTGATTGACGTCTCAAGCCCGGTGCCCACATTGTATACACCCTCAACCTGAGGCCCCATCGCCATTAAGTTAGCTTCGACGACATCCTCCACGAACACAAAGTCACGGGTCTGGCGACCATTCCCGTTGACCACCGCTTGCTCCCCGCGCAACATTTTCTGAATGAAGATGGCCACGACGCCCGCTTCGCCTTCAGGATCCTGGCGAGGTCCGTAGACATTGGCATACCGCAAACTCACCACCTGAATGCCGCTCATCCGGTTGTAATAGGACAGGTAATGCTCGCCGCACAATTTGCTGATTCCATAGGGAGACAGTGGTTGAGTGACATGCGTTTCCGGTGCGGGAAAGGCCAGTTGCTCTCCGTAAATCGCCCCCCCGGATGACGAAAAGATCACCTTTCGCGCACCATGCTTCGAGGCCTGCTCCAAGACATTCAACGTCCCCAGCACATTGACTTGGGCGTCGAACATCGGATCTTCAACTGACCGTCGAACGTTCATCTGGGCCGCTAGGTGAAAGACGACCGAGGGCCGCTCATTGCGGAAGACCCGCTCCAGTTTAGGATTCTCGATATCCAGTTTGTAAAACTGGGCTGCCTTGGGAACGTTTTTGCGCTTACCCGTTACGAGATTATCGACCACCACAACGTCATGCCCCTCCTGGAGCAACCGATCCACAACGTGTGATCCGATAAACCCAGCCCCTCCGGTGACCAAGACTTTCATACGTCTCCTCGCCTCTCCTTCATCAGCCGTACCAACAGCACCTGAACTGCATCGTGGGACTCAGCCTACACCTTCTGTCTTCTTCGTCAAAGTGTTTTCGTCCTGCCCTTGGGCCTACAGACGACTGGAGACGGGCTCCCATGCGACGGCCGACCGGCCAGCGTCACACCTGTCGCTGAAACCATGCGAGGAATTCACGATTGCCTTTGCGGCCTTCGATCGGAGATTCCATGCGACCCGCTAACTGCAAACCGAGATGCACCGCGCAAGCCACCACTTTTTCGACCGTCGACTCCCGCAATCCGTCGTCCCGCACAATCCCTCCCCGGCCAACCAGTCCCTTCCCTACCTCAAATTGCGGCTTGATCAGCGTGACAATGGAACCGGACGCGGCAAGATGGGAGACGACGGCCGGCAAGACGAGCGTCAGTGAAATGAATGACACGTCGATCACGATCAGATCGATCGGTTCCGCGATCGCACCCGGCTCAAGGTACCGCACGTTGGTCCGCTCCATAAGCACAACCCGCGGATCCTGCCGAAGCCGCCACTCAAACTGACCATACCCGACATCGACGGCATACACGCGGGTCGCCCCTCGTTGCAGCAGGCAGTCGGTAAAACCGCCGGTCGAACATCCGACATCGAAACACACCATTCCACTCGGATCGATCTGAAATTGATCCAGGGCACCGGCCAGCTTTTCTCCCCCGCGCCCCACATAAGGAGATCCAGGCCCGGTTACCTCGACCAGCGCACCCGGCGCTGTGGGTTTGGCTGCCTTGTCGACGACGATGCCATCCACACGGACAAGACCGGCCAGGATCAACCTAGCCGCATCCTCCCGACTCGACACGAGCCCTCGGGTGACCATCGCACGATCAAGCCGTTCCCGTTCTAGGCGAGGCTTCTGAGTCATAGGTGTGGAGAGGAGGTTCGACAATGATGTGCCAGCCACAGCGTGACCTGCGCTGGCTGGGAAGGCTACTGCGGGGTCTCCAACTCATCCTCACCGGGAGAAAACGCTTGAATGCGCTTTTTCCCGTCTTTCTCTTGCACCAGGATTTCCACCTTCCGTTCGGCGTCCTCCAGCATCTTCAGGCAGGTCTTGGACAACCGAATCCCTTCCTCGAAAATCTTCAGCGAATCGTCGAGAGGAAGGTCTCCTTTTTCAAGTTCGGCGACGATCGTCTCCAATCTCGCCATTGCGTATTCGAATTTCACGGCAGCCACGACAACTCCCTTTGCTCATCTATCGATCAGAATATTATTGCTTGCGCTCCTGGTCGGGTCAAGATATCGACGAACGCATGACCTTCTCGACCTGACAGACCAAGTGTCCTTCGGCCAGTGTCACCTGAACGCCCTCTCCGACTGCCACATCGGAGGCCCGTCGCAAGACCTTCCGATCAGAAATGGTATGAACGATACTGAACCCGCGCTGTAAAATGGCTAACGGACTCAGCGCATCGAGCGCGGTCATCTGCATCGCAACAGCCTGCCGTCTGGACATGAGCCCGCGGCGGGCTTCCTGCTCCAGGCGCTTGCACAACTGGGGAATAATCACCAACGACTGCTGAATCCGATTGCGCGGCCCCTGCGCGAGCAAAAGATGCCGGCGCTCTATCAGGTCACGATGCAACGCCGTCAGCTGTTCGGTCAAGGCGCGGGTTAATCCATCCTGCAATTCATCGAGCCGCTGAGCCTGACTCTGTATCCGAAACCGTGTCTCGCCCAAGACACTGAACGACCGCTCAAACCGGTGCCGCTGCATCTGCAGCATGGTATCTACGATACGGCACAAACGACGGGCCAATTCATTCAGTCGTTCGACGATCTCGGGCAATACGGGCACCACCGCCTCGGCTGCCGCAGAAGGTGTGGGAGCTCGATGGTCCGCTGCAAAATCGGAGAGCGTCACATCGATCTCATGCCCCACGGCTGAGACTACCGGTACCCGGGACTGGGCGATGGCACGAACCACTGCTTCCTCATTAAACGCCCACAAATCCTCCGACGCGCCGCCGCCACGTCCGACAATCAGCACTTCCACCTGTGGCAATTCATTCAACGCGCAAATCGCCTCGGCGATAGATGCCCCGGCGCCATCACCCTGAACCGGAACAGGGGCAATCAGAATATTGACGATGGGACAACGACGGCGAAGCACCGCCACAATATCCCGGATCGCCGCCCCTGTCAGGGAAGTGACGACGCCTACGGTCCGGGGAAATGACGGCAATCTCCGTTTACGCGCCTCGTCGAACAATCCCTCCTGCGACAACCGCTCCTTGAGCTGCTCGAACGCCAGCTGGAACGCGCCGACGCCCTTAGGGTCGAGCGAATCGACAATCAGCTGATACTCGCCGCGCGGCTCGTACACCGAAATGCGCCCGCGCGCAATGACGGCCAGGCCTTCTTGGAGCACAAACCGAAGCCGCAAGGCTCCGGACCGAAACAACACGCCGCGAAGCTGGCTTTGGTTATCCTTCAGCGTGAAATAGAGGTGACCGGAGGACGGCGCACGAAGATTCGAGATTTCACCTTCGATCCAGACATCCTGAAACTGATCTTCCAGCGAATCCCGGATGAGCCGCGTCACATCGGACACGGACAGCAGCAACGGCAGCGCAAGGTTGTGCCCGGTCATGTCTCACCGAGCGGAAGGGGATGCTTCAGGGGGCAGATCAATCCATCACTCGAATACGTTCAATCGACACCGCTTTGCCAAGGGTGGCATCCAGATCGATCAGGACCGCGCAGAACACCGTCGGACCAGACGCCACCTCGAAACGGCGCGGCATCCCCGTGAGAAACTTTTCAATGGCCAGCTCTTTTTTGATGCCGATCACCGAATGCAATGGACCGGTCATGCCAATGTCGGTGATGTAGGCCGTGCCCTTGGGAAGAATTTGCTCATCCGCCGTCTGCACGTGCGTGTGCGTTCCCGCCACCACCGTCACCAGTCCATCAAGATAGTGCCCCATCGCCATCTTCTCCGACGAGGCTTCGGCATGCATATCAACCACGATGGCCGATACCTGGGACTTGAGCCGTTCCACCTCACGCTTGGCAACTTGAAACGGGCAATCGATGATCGGCATAAACGCCCGCCCCATGAGATGGAGAATCCCCAGCGACTCCCCGCCCGGCGTCGTGAAGACGTAGCTGCCTCGTCCAGGCACACCGGCGGGATAGTTGGCCGGGCGCAGAAGCCGCGGCTCGCGAGGGAACACGTCCAGAATCTCTTTCTTATCCCAAGCATGGTTGCCCGTGGTGATGACCGAAACCCCGAGGTCAAAGAGATCATCCACCAGATCAGGCGTAATGCCGAAGCCACCGGCCACGTTTTCACCGTTGCCCACCACGACATCGATGGAGTGGTGGGCAATGAGTTTCGGCAGGAGGCGAGCCACGGACCGTCGTCCCGGCTCGCCCATGATGTCTCCGATCATCAGTACTTTCATTCGCCGTGGCTCACTTCGCAAAATCGACGAACCGGCTTTCCCGGATCACCGTGACCTTGATTTGCCCAGGATACGTCAACTCCTGCTCGATCTTCTTGGCCAGATCGCGAGAGAGTTGGAAACATTCCGGATCCGTCAGATCTTCCTGCTTAACGATCACGCGAATTTCCCGTCCAGCCTGAATGGCATAGGCTTTCTGCACACCCTTGTGGACGGTCGCCAGCGACTCGAGCTTCTCCAACCGCTTCACATAAGATTCCAAGGCTTCGCGACGAGCGCCGGGTCGCGCAGCTGAGAGCGCTTCCGCCGCCGCAACCAGCACCGTCTCCGGGCAAATAGGCTCGACCTGCTCGTGATGCGCCGCAATGGCATTCACCACCTTGGCGTTTTCGCCATACTTTTTGGCGATCTCTGCGCCGAGCATGGCATGCGGCCCCTCTTCCTCGTGGCTCACGGCTTTGCCGATATCATGCAAGAGCGCCCCGCGCTTGGCGAGTTTCACGTCGAGCTTCAATTCGGAGGCCATGATGCCGCAAATGTAGGCCGCCTCCCGGGCATGGTACAAATTGTTCTGACCGTAGCTCGTTCGATATTTGAGCCGCCCCAGGACCTTGACCAACTCGGGATGAAAATCCGACAAGCCGACTTCGAAGATGACCTTTTCCGCTTCTTCGATCATCAGCTTCTCGATATCGACTTTTACTTTTTCGACGATTTCTTCAATGCGAGTCGGATGGATCCGGCCATCGTGCATCAGCCGCTCGAGCGACACCTTGGCGATCTCGCGGCGAAGCGGGTCGAAGCCCGAGATAATGACCGCCTCAGGGGTCTCATCGATAATGAGATCGATACCCGTGGCCGCCTCGATAGCACGGATGTTCCGCCCCTCACGGCCGATAATCCGGCCCTTCATGGCATCATTAGCAATCGGTACCACCGAAATAGTGGCCTCGTTCACGTAATCACGCGTGACACGCTGAATGGACGAGGCAATGATCTCCCGCGCCTCGCGATCGGCGTTTTCTTTGGCTTCTTCGAGCAAGCGTTTCGCCAAACCGGCCGCTTCCAAGCGGGCCTGGCTATCCATTTCCTGAATCAACTGCCGCTTGGCCTCTTCGGCCGTAAGACCGGCCACCCGCTCCAGCGCCTCGCGATGCTGCTTGAGGGCTTGTGCGCAGGCCGCATCTTTCTGCGTGAGGGACTCTTCCCGCTTCAGGAGGTCCTGCTCCCGCTTGAGCACATCCTGATCCCGCTTCTCAAGCAAGCTGACTTTCCGGTCCAGCCCCTCTTCACGTTGAGACACCCGCCGCTCCACGTTCGAGACTTCGGCGAGCTTCGCTTTCTGTTCTTTCTCCAGTTCGATCCGCGCTTGAAAGACCAGGTCCTTGGCTTCCAGCTTGGCCTCTTTCACGAGGTTTTCCGCTTCGCGCTGAGCTGACTGCACGATCTGCGCTGACTGGCCCTCGGCTTCGGCCCGTCGTGTGATGGCAGAGCGCCGACGCAACACTTCATACAGACCGGCGCCCAAGACCGCTCCAACTAACCCGATAATAATGTACGCAACAACGCTGAGAGAAATGGGAACCACCTCCCTTACGGCAGTGGGACAGATACCCTGTCACCCTGCAAATAATCGCACCCAGTGGTAGAGGGGAGCAGGGAATGAAGGCAAGGAATAGCTAGACAGGAAGGAATCTGACTGCTTGAGCCAGCGAAAAACTGAGTGTGGAATCGCGCTGCTAGTCCAAGTAGAGGCGTGGTCGGCCTCGACCTGAATCGTTTCTTCGGTCTATTCGCACACGCGCGGACCGTTGCCGCCTCGTTCGACCTGTTGCATATTCAAGCCATGGGGAATGCCCCCAGACCCTGGTGAGCCTCTGGTTCTCCAACATCGACGTTGGTTGATGACACACCTGTCGCACGGGCACGTAGGGCCGAGCCCCCTGACTCATCCATGCAATCACGACCACACTGAACAACAGAACAAAAACCAGCGATTCCATATGTTTAGAGCTCAACTACCGTGGCCAGATTTTCCGTCCTTATTCGAAGCGTCCTTTCCTCTCCTGCTCTTGTTGACCCTCAGGTCAAGACAACGAGGAAACGATAACAAAGGAGTGCAGTGAAAGCAAGGCGAAACTCAACGCGAGAAGATGGACGGCATCTGCTGATCGATCGATTCCATGAGGGAGGCCACGCGACGGTCGGCATCGGCCTCATCCTGCCGAAATCTCCGCTCGGACTCCATTAACTCATGGGCAAGATTGAAGGCGGCAAGCACGGCCAGTTTGGCCGGGGTGGCCGACCGCATACCGGCCGCCACCTGTTTCATTTGTTTGTCAACAATGTCGGCGAGCTGCTTCACGTAGGATTCGTCGGCCTCGCCGTTCACGGTATACCGTTGGCCATAGATCTCCACGTCAATGGTTTTAGTCAAACGCCACCTCCTTGGATTCATCCAGGCACTCCAACAAATCAATCTCGCCGAGCACTTTTTCGATCCGGGACCGAATATCCAGGCGCTCCTGCTCCCAGCGCCGGTTTTCGTCATCGCGCACCGCGACGCGCTCACGCGCCAGGCGAAGTTCCTCCTCCAGGGACGTGTTCTTCCGCTTGAGATCCTGCACCAGCTTCACGAGATCACGAATCCGAATTTCAAGAGCATCGAGACGATCTAAAGTCATGGTATTTCCTCATAACAAAGTGATGGTCGCACACGGTGGTTAATGGGGGCGAAATATAGAAAGTTCATGCCCCCTTGTCAAGAAAACCGATCCCGTCATGACGCGCCGTGGAGCCGGCGATATTCTCCGTAGCTGCGCAAAACCCGCTTCACGTACAGCCGCGTCTCCTGGTACGGAATGAGCTCCACAAACTCGTCTTGATCACGTCCCCGATGCAGCGCAATCCAGCTGTTCACGGCAATGGGCCCGGCATTGTAGGCCGCAACTGCCTGCGCGAGGTTCCCGCCATACTGTTCGATCAATTGCCCCAGGTAGCGTACGCCGAGGCGGATATTCGTTTCCTGGTCAAACAATTCCTCCCGCCCGACCATCGGAAAGCCGTACCGTTGCGCGACCGCATTGGCCGTCACCGGCATGAGCTGCATCAAACCGACGGCCCCTACCACGGAGACCGCCTTTTCGTCGTACTGGCTTTCCTCGCGGATGATGGCGGCGGCTAGGTAGGGATCGACGCCCGTCACGCCCTGGGCGGCAATCGTCGGAACGAGGCCGGTGGGATAGGCCACGGTCCATAAGGCCGGGACCGTCGGCAAGCCGCTTCGCTCCAGCTTCTCTCGAAAATGAACTTTCGCAACCCGCAGGGCCGGATGATACGCCCCCACTTCACTGAGCATCGCTGAAAAGGCGAGCAGCACATCCTGATCGCGACTGTACTGTTCGGTCAACGCGCCCAGTTCCCGTGCCGCATCCTGGGCAAATCCCAGCGTCTTCAGCTCGATTCCGCGCTGATACACCGCGTGTTTTTCGATTTCTGGGCGCCGGTTGTCCGGCAATCGCTCCGCTTCCTCCGTCGCGAGTCGTTCAGTCGTGGCCATAGCCGGTTGATTAGCCGGTATCGACGTACGTCGCGCAGCCAGCTGACAGTAGTAGCTATAGGCATGGCGCTGGCAGACCCGGGCATACTGCTCTCCGACATTCGCGTTCTTTCCATGCTCCTCGGCTCTCGCCGCCCAATACATCGCCTGAGGTTCGAACCCATTGACGTGCAACTCAACGACGGCGCGGAAGGTCTCCGCGGCATCCTTGTACCGAGCCGTCCGATATTGCGCCCAACCGGCCCGCCAGAGCCCCTCAGCCCGTTGGCTGGCTGAATCACCCAGCTTCGCGACCTGCCGGAACATGCCGATCGCCTCATCAAACTTCCCCTGATCTTCCAACCACACACCCGCAAACAAATGCACCATCGCTCGCTGGTCACCGGCTAGGGGTCCCTGGGCCGCCGATCGCGCTAATTCGATGAGTTTGTCACCAAGACTTTGGCGCAAATAGACCCGGGCCAACCATACCGTAGCTTCCGCCGATTCCTGTACTCGGTCGGCCACTAAGCCGCGGAACGTTTCGCGGGCTTGGTCATATTGTTTGAGGCGGACATAGGCGACCCCCAACTTCAGGCGAGCCTCATGTCGGCGAGTATGTCCGGGAGCCAGCGAAAGAAACCGCCGCAGTTCCTCCACTGCCTCGGCTTGCATCGAGAGTCCCAGGAAGGCTTGCGCTCGAATCAGATACTCGTCGGCGGTCGGCACCCAGAACTCTCCTCCCAGACCGGCGTCCAATCGCGTCTTGCCCTCACGGGCTTCCGGTGATTGGGGATACCGGAGCCAGAGCTGCTTCAACGCGACGCGCGCGTCCGGTAGCCGGTTCTCGCGAATGTGACAGTCGGCCTGATGGGACAAGGCCATCGGCGCAGCTTGGTCCTTATCCGCAAGCGCCACGGCACGCTCCAACCACTCGACGGCGCGGACACACACATTCGCGCTGTACCAGGCTTCCCCTGTGCGATAGGCCGCCTTGGCAATCAGGTTCGAATCAGGCACGAGCTTAGGAATCGTCTCCAGCAGTTCAGCGGCTTGGACGGGTTCGTTTTGCTTCAGCAACGACTCCGCGATCCAGAGGCGGACATAATCGTCGATCACGGGCAATTCCGGCTGAGCGGCCCGGAGAAGTTTTGCCGCCTCGCCCGGTTCTCGTTCGATGAGCAACACTCCCAGCACGACCCGGGCGCGCTGGGCCCACGGGGTCGCGGGAAACAAGTCCGTCACGGATCGCAGCTGGTGGATTTTGAGCATCGTCGCCTGTTCCCGCTGAGCCGGGGAACCGGTTCGACCATTGACGGCAAGGGCCGAGCGAAAGCAATCTTCGGCGGAAACACAGAGCGGAGGCAGAACAGGCAACGGGCGAGGGGACTCAGCTGTCGCCGTCAAGAACACACTCGACAGAAAAAGCCACACGGCAAGGGCCGCTACACTGGTCCGCCAAGGAAGTCCGCGCACGATGCCCCTGAGCAGAAGGTGAACCGACACCATTATAGCGTAACGCCGTATAAAGGCGACCAGGTTCGCCTTGCTTGTCACAAGTTTTTTCCTTGTGCTAGGCTCCGTCATGGTTTCGCACACTGCAACCCGTCACAACCTGCTGGCGTTGACCGAACCGGGCATGGCCGCATTCGTCGCCTCACTCGGTTGGCCGGTCTATCGCGCCGCTCAAATCCTTCGCTGGCTGTATCAGGAACGGGTCCGCACCTTTGCCGAGATGAGCAACCTCTCGCAGAAAGACCGTGAGCATCTCACCTCCACCTGTTGTATCGAGCGGGCCTCGGATGTCCAGATGTTCGCCTCCCAGGATGGCACGAAGAAATTTGTGCTCACGCTGACAGACGGCAAGCAGGTCGAGTGCGTCCTCATTCCCGATGAAGACCGCCTCACGCTGTGCCTTTCCACGCAAGTGGGCTGCACCCTCGATTGCGGATTTTGCCTGACCGGCACATTAGGACTCTCGCGCAACCTCCGTGCCCATGAAATCCTTGACCAGGTCCTGCTGGCGCAGGATCATTTGGAAGCCAATCAACGATTGACCAACCTCGTGTTCATGGGAATGGGCGAGCCGCTGGCCAACCTCGACGCCGTGGCCGACGCGGTCACACGCCTGACGAACCACACGTGGGGACTCGGCTTTTCGGGTCGCCGCATCACCATTTCTACCGCGGGGCTCGCGTCTCGAATCAAAGACGTGGCCCCCTTGAAGATCAACCTGGCCATATCCCTGAACGCCACCACCGATGAGCTTCGTGACCGGATCATGCCCGCGGCCAATCGGCTCCATTCGCTCCAGACCTTGATGACGGCCTGCCGCGACTATCCGCTCGCGGATCGCGATCGCCTCACCTTCGAATACGTCCTGCTCGCAGACGTGAATGACCGGCCCGAAGATGCGACCCGGTTAATCAAACTGCTTCGCGGCCTACGCTGCAAGGTCAACTTAATCGCCTTCAATCCCTTTCCCGGCAGTCCCTATCGACGACCCTCGGATGACGCCATCGACATGTTTCAGAGCGCCCTGCGCCGGAGCCACGTGGATGTCTACCTGCGTCGCAGTCGCGGTCGCGATGTCCTGGGCGCCTGCGGCCAATTGGGCCGGATCGAGATGCAGCATGTCCCGGTTACCTTGACACAGATTCAGACCCGTTGTTAGCATGATCTTCGTACATGCCTAATCCGAGCACATCCCACAGATCATCCCCGCTCCGCCGTTCAGTTCTCGCCTGTTCGCTTCTGAGCTTCCTCTGGTTCACAAGCCACGGCGCCGCTGCCCATGCCATCGAGCCCAAGGAATACACCCTGTCCAACGACATGAAGGTGATCCTCGTGGAGGTCCCGAAGGCTCCGGTGGCCACCGTACAGGTGTGGTACAAAGTCGGTTCGCGCAATGAGGTCATGGGCCGCGCGGGACTCTCGCACATGCTGGAACATATGATGTTCAAAGGCACGGCGAAATATCCCAAAGGCACCTTTTCCCGCCTGATCCGAAAAAACGGGGGTATGGACAACGCCTTCACCAGCCAGGACTTTACCGCCTACTTCGAAAATCTCGCTGCCGATCGCGTCACGCTGGCACTTGAACTCGAAGCAGACCGGATGCAAGGGCTAATTCTCGATGCCAACGAATTCAAAACCGAGCGGGAAGTCGTCAAGGAAGAACGGCGTCTCCGGAATGAAGACGACCCCCAAGGTGCGCTGGTCGAAGCGCTCTTTGCCCAAGCGTTCATGAGTCATCCGTACCATTGGCCCGTGATCGGATGGTTTTCCGACCTCGATGCCATGAACATGGACGATCTCCAGCGCCACTATGACACGTACTATTCACCCAATAACGCGACCTTGCTCGTCGTCGGTGACATCAAAGCAGAGACTCTCCTGCCGGTCATCACCAAACTCTTTGAACCGATTCCCAAAGGCCCTTCGCCCAAGGCGCTGACCGTCGCCGAAGGCCCACAGCGGGGGGAACGCCGCTTCCTGCTGAAACGCGAGGCCCAAGTCCCCTTCGTGATGATGGGCTATCGCGTGCCCAATTATTCCAGCGACGATTCCTATGCGTTGAACGTGCTCGAATCGATTTTGTCCCACGGGAAAAGCGCGCGGCTGTACCAAAGTCTCGTGTATGAGCAGAAGACCGCCCTCGCGGTGGGCGCCGATTACGGATTGATGCAGGCCGATCCCGGCTTGTTTTATTTTTATGCGGTGGTGAAACCGGGCGAGAAAGTGGAAGCCGTGGAAGACGCGGTGCTGAAAGAGATTCAGCGGCTCCAGACGGAGCCTCCCAGCGAACTCGAGCTCCAGCGCGCGAAGAACCAAATCGAGGCGGCCCACATTTTCGAACAGGATTCCAACTTCCGCCAAGCCATGCTGCTGGGTGAAGCGGAGACGATCGGGGCTGGATGGCGCAAGGTCAGCCAGTTCGTTGAACGTACCCGCGCCGTCACGGCGCAAGACGTCCAGCGTGTCGCCTCACAGTATCTAGCCGCCGATCTGCGCACGACCGGGACATTGATTCCGCTCCCGCCGCAGGCTCAATCGGCATCACCGGCCCAACCGCACCAGTGAGCAGACAGATGACGCGACGACACCCTCCACATGTACCCCGAAGCTATCGGCCACTCGGCCGGTTCTTTCTCGGACTTTTCCTGCTGGCTTTCTGCTTGCCAACCACACAGGGACAAGCCGCGGACATCGTTCCGACCCGCTCGGTGACGGCAAACGGCATGACCGTCCTGTTCCTTGAGCAACACTTTCTGCCAACGGTGGAAATCCATGCCCTGGTTAAGGTGGGGTCGGCCCAAGATCCGCCGGACAAAGCCGGCTTGGCCAATCTCACTGCCAGTCTGTTAGATGAAGGAACGCAGACCAGAACGTCCCGACAAATCGCAGAACAGATCGATTTCGTGGGAGGCTCTCTTGCCGCCCATGCGGCGGAAGATTTCACCACCGCGTCAGCGCGCGTGCTGAAGAAGGACGCAGACCTCGGATTTGCGCTCCTCGCCGATGTGCTGCAGCATCCCGCCTTCCATAAGCAGGAATTCGAACGGGTTCGCACCCAGATCCTCGGTGAAATTCTCAGTGACGACGACGATCCCGGCAATGTGGCCATGAAGGCCTTTCATCAACTCATTTTTCACGGCCATCCGTATAGCTGGCCGGCCCATGGCTCTGAGGATACGCTCAACAAAATCACGGTGGCCGATGTTCAGCAGTTCCATGCCCGAGAATATGTGCCGAATCAGACGATTCTCGTCATTGTCGGAGATCTGACGCAGGAACAAGCAGCCACGCTGGTTCAGACACACTTCGGGTCCTGGAAAAAGGGCACGCCGTCACCCTATCAGCTCAAAAAGCCGACGCCGATCGACCGGAAAATGGTGCAGTTGATCGAGAAGGATCTCACGCAATCGACCATTGTGCTGGGGCATACCGGCATCAGCCGGACGAATCCGGACTACTACGCCGTCACGGTCATGAACTACATTTTAGGCGCCGGCGGGTTTTCCTCGCGCCTGATGGACTCCATTCGAGATAAGCAGGGACTGGCCTATGGCATCATGAGCCAATTTGATTCCCGCTTGCTGCCTGGCGCATTCTTTATCAGCCTGCAGACCAGAACCGAGGTTACCAATCAAGCCATAACCGGAGTGCTGACCGAGATCAAGGGGATTCGCGATGCCCCGGTCACCGATCAGGAGCTGAATGAAGCGAAGTCCTTCATCGTAGGAAGCTTTCCTCTGCGGGTCGATTCAAGCGCCAAGCTCGCCAACGTCCTCGCGCAGGTGGAATTCTACAACCTGGGGCTGGATTATTTTACAAGCTATCCGAAGGCCATCGAAAAGGTCACGAAGGAGGATGTCCTCCGGGTGGCCAAACAATATCTCAACCCTCAACATTATGCCTTGGTCGTCGTCGGTTCGATTGCGAAGGCCAAAGTGAAGCAGTAGCTCCTTCCTTGCCCGATTCAACGACCGCGCAACACGTCGGACGTCTGATGGTCTCCACCACTCCACTGATCGATAAGATTTCCCGGGCACGACAGCTCCTTCGAGAGATGGGCTCGGTGGTCGTGGCGTTCTCCGGAGGGATCGACAGTACGCTGGTGCTCAAACTGGCCCATGATGAATTGGGTGCCCAGGCCATCGGAGTCACCGCCGTCTCCCCGACACTCCCTGCTGCCGAACTGGAGGGAACACAACACATCGCCGCAGAAATCGGCGCTTCGTATCGTGTGATCGAAACGGATCAGTTACAGATTCCCGAGTTTGTCCGTAATGATGCCACCCGCTGCTACCACTGCAAAACCGACCTCTATTCGCTCTTAGGCAAACTCCGAGCCGAATATGACCCGGCCTGTATCGTCGACGGCACCAACCTCGACGATCTGGGAGACGACCGCCCCGGCCTGAAAGCGGCCCGGGAGTGGGGTGTACGCAGCCCGCTGCTGGAAGCGGGATTTACGAAGGCCGATATCCGGGAAGCTGCCCGGCAACTGCAACTGTCGAACTGGGATAAACCCGCCGCTGCCTGCCTTTCCTCACGCGTCCCCCGAGGCATCACGATCACCCGAAGCACGCTCTCGCGCGTGGAACGGGCGGAAGCAGCCTTGATCCATGAAGGCTTTCGCCAATGCCGGGTACGGGACTACGGCGAAGTGGCAAGGATTGAGTTGGCGGTGGAGGACTTGCCGAAACTACTGGAAGCCGGTCTCCGCGAACGGCTCGTGGAGAGTCTGAAACGGGTCGGATATCGCTTTGTGACGGTGGACTTGGAAGGATATCGCCAGGGGGGCGTAAGTCTCACCCCCCCGGCAGAAAGAAACTAGTTCCGGCTCTGGTAGGTCTTCGCGAGCGCGTCCAGGGCTTCATCGGCCAGACGACGATGATCTCCATCCGTCAAGGCTCGTCCCACCACTTTCTCGGCAACCATCATCGCCAAATCCGTCGTTTGCGAGCGGATGTCCTGAATGGCCTTGCGGCGTTCGGTCTCGATCTCACGAGTCGCGTCGCCCTTGATCCGCTCTGCATCCGCCGTCATACGCTGCTCATTCTCTTCCATCAACCGTGCCGCGCGCTCTTTGGCTTGCGCCAACAGTGCATCCGCGTCTTTGGCTGCGGTCGCCAGCTTGGCTTCATATTCCTTGAGCCTGCGCTCGGCCTCCGAACGGTGGCGTTCGGCTTGATCGAGACTGTCCTTGATCTTTTTTTCACGTTCCTCCAGCATGCCCAGCAAGCCCGGGAACGCGTACTTGTAGAGCAGGAAGAAGAGAATGCCGAAGGAGAGTATCTCCCAGAAGATCAATGACGAAAAGAAATGCGATTCAAATTGAGGCATAGTCTGTTACCCAAATGAGTTGAGGGTTCTGAGCCGGGCATGGCCCCAGCATCAGGGCTCGACCGTCGATGCGCTTACTTGCGCAAGCCCATGATGATGAACGCAATGACCAGCCCGTACAAGGCGATGGCTTCGACCAACGCGAAACCGATCCACATGTACTTCCCGACGCGACCTTCGGCTTCCGGCTGGCGAGCCACGGCCTCAATCATTTTTCCGAAGATGTACCCGATTCCCACGCCGGCTCCGGCAAAACCTGCCGCCGCCAACCCCATGCCGACCAACGCTGCTGCTGCTGCATCCATTGTGTGTCCTCTCCTCCGTTTATAGACCACTCGACCTAGTGTGCGTGCTCGCTATGACCGTGCAAGGTCACGGCATCCCCTAAATAGACACAGCTCAGCACGGTGAAGATATAGGCTTGAATAAACGCAATGCCGACTTCGAGACCATTCATCGCAATCGTGAAGGCAAACGGCAGCCATCCGATCAGCAATCCACCACTGATTGCCAATCCGAACAACACGCCCAAAATGACGTGGCCGGCCGTCATATTTGCAAACAACCGCACCGCCAGTGAAATGGGGCGCGCCAGTTGGCTGATCAACTCAATCGGAATCATGAGCGGTAGCAACCAGCCCGGCGTTCCAGGCGGCACGAGAATACCGAGAAATTTCATTCCATGAAGCGAAAATCCCAAAACCAGGCTTAGGCCGTAGATACCCACCGCAAAGACCGCCGTGACGATGATCTGGCTGGTGACGGTGTAGGAGCCCGGAATCAACCCGAGCAAATTCGCGAAGAGAATAAAGAGGAAGAGCGTGGCGATCAGGGGGAAATATTTCATGCCCGCTTCACCCATAGTGTCCAAAATAATTCCGCGAATGAACTCGACGATCAACTCGGCCATATTCTGCAATTTACCCGGCACCAACTTACGAGCGGCGGCGGCGGAGATCATCAGAAACGACACCAAGCCGACCACTACCCACATGAGGATGACCGCTTTGTTGATGGAGATATCGACGCCGGCGGGCACGAGCGGAATCAGATCGTGCAATTCAAACGCATGTAACGGACTTTCTTCCACGATGATCCTTTGTCAGTCAGACGATTCAGGTTAACTCTGCCATCGTTGGGCTGATCGATAAGCATTGCGGATGCCGGCAGCAGCTCCCAAGCCCAATCCCGCGACCAATCCCCAGGGATTGGAATCCAGGAGATACGTATCGACCACCCAGCCCAATCCGCCCCCGACAATCAACGCAGCGAGCAGTTCCGTCCCGATCCGGACAGCTTGCCCGAGCCCCGCATATAACGGATCCTGAGAGGGGGGCATCACGTGCTCACGCGCGGCACTCCTCAGCGCAATCGGAGAGAGTGCACCCATCGGCGGGCGCGCCATTCAAGCAAATTCGCTGGGGGCTTGTCAAGAAGTTGGCCTGCTATGACCCGGCCTCACGATGCGGTATAGTCTTTTCCTCGGGCGCAACACCCGTCAATGACACATTCATGACCGCTGTATCGCACCAGGCATTTCTCAACGGCCCCCCGCAACCGCTGGTTGCGGTTCGACCGTTACCGAGGGCAGACGTCTTCGAGCTCTATCAACGCCTGGCTACCACTGACGGGCCATCCTTCCTCCTGGAAAGCGGGAATGGCACCAACGCGACCGCGCGTTATTCGTTCTTCGGCAGCCATCCGTATCTGACCGTGACCGGCCGGGCACAAGACTATCACGTGGAGACCGACGGCCACATCAGGAGCTCCCATGGCCCAGTATTCGATGCGTTCCGGCAGGCCTTCGCGGATTCCACGATCCCGCAACCGGATGGTCTACCGCCGTTCTTTGGCGGGGCCGTCGGCTACCTGAGTTACGATCTCGTCCGCTCGTTTGAATCGCTTCCCACCCTGGCCGCCGATGATCTTGGCCTCCCCGACCTGCACATGGCCTTCTTCGATCTCGTGGCCGCCGTGGACCACCACACGAACCAGCTGTATCTGATGTTCTGCCCGCCTCTCTCGCGGTTTCATGCTGAACCGCGAGAAAAGCTGTTTCGCGAAGGCTGTGACCGCCTGGCCGAGCTGGAAGCTCGCCTGGCACGCTCACATCCTCCTCGATCCGGTCTGACCCCACCCGGAGAAACCAGTTTTGTGCCCAGTCAGTCACGGGACGCCTATACGGCTCGCGTTCGACGTGGCAAAGACTACATTGCGGCCGGCGATATTTATCAAGCCAACCTTTCTCATCGCTTCACCCTCGATCTCGATCCTTCCTGGTCGACCTCGGATCGCGACCGGTACGCCGGTGACCTCTACGGCCGCCTTCGACGCATGAACCCCTCTCCGTTTGCGGGGCTCGTCCGATTTCCCGAGCTCAGCCTCGTCAGCAGCTCTCCCGAACGACTCGTGCGATTGTCCGGCTCGCAGGCCAGCACGAGACCCATCGCCGGCACCAGGCCTCGGGGAAACGGACAGTCGCACGATGTGACATTGCGCGCCGAACTCTTGGCCAGCCCCAAGGAACGTGCGGAGCATGTCATGCTGGTGGACCTCGAGCGAAACGATCTCGGGAAGGTCTGCCGATACGGGTCGGTGCGCGTGGACGAGTTCATGACCATCGAACAATACTCGCATGTCAGCCATTTGGTCTCGGAGGTAGTCGGCACACTGCAAGCTGGCACCTCGTCCTTCGACCTCGTGCGGGCTGTGTTTCCTGGAGGAACCATCACCGGCGTGCCCAAACTCCGTTGCATGGAAATCATCGAAGAACTCGAGCCGGTGCGCCGCGGGCTCTACACGGGGGCGCTCGGCTACTTCAGCTGGAGCGGGGATTTGGACCTGAACATTCTCATTCGCACCCTGGTCCTGACAAAAGACCGAGGCTACCTGCAGGTCGGGGCCGGGATTGTGGCCGACTCGGATCCCGATCGTGAATATGACGAAACGCTCGCCAAAGCGGGCGCCTTTTTTAACATCCTGGAGGCTGACCGCTGATGTGGGTATTCCTGAATGACCGATTCGTGCCGAAGGAAGAAGCCGTCGTCTCGGTGTTCGATCACGGATTTCTCTACGGTGATGGCGTCTACGAAACCCTGCGCTCCTATGGCTCTCGCATTTTCATGCGCAACCAACATCTGGCCCGGCTCCGACGTTCGGCAGAGGCCATCGGCCTTACGCTCCCCATTCCGGATGCGCAATGGCCGGATCTGCTCCATGAGGCCATGCGCCGCAACGAGGTCGGGAACGACCAGGTCGATGCCTATCTCCGCATCACGGTTTCACGCGGCGAAGGGGAGATCGGGCTGGATCCCGCGCTCTGCCCCCATCCCACGGTTGTCATTCTGACCAAGGCGCTCCATCCATTTCAGCCGGCCCTGTCCCGCGACGGTGTCACGCTCACCGTCGCCAACACGAGGCGCAACCTGCCAGAAGCCCTGTCCCCGCAGATCAAATCCACGAATTTCCTCAACAACATTTTGGCCAAACGCGAGTCGATCGCGGCCGGCACCTTTGATAGCCTGCTTCTGAATTGGCGAGAAGAACTGACCGAATGCACGATCAGTAATCTGTTCTTCATCTCGAACGGCACCGTGCACACGCCGGCCCTGGACTGCGGTATTTTAAACGGCATCACGCGGGCGATCGTGATGACTCTCGCGGAGGAGGAAGGCCTGCCCGTGAAGGAAGGCCATTACCACCTCGCAGATCTACGCCAGGCCAATGAATGTTTTCTGACCAATACCAGCATGGAAGTGATGCCGGTCGCACGGATCGATTCATTCCCTATCGGGGACGGTCGCCCTGGCCCCCTGACCGGGCGGATCAGGGCACGATTCGCCGCCAGCCGTCACAGATTCCTCGAGCCACTCCCTTCATAGCGACCACACAAACCCCCATACTCATCAATAGGTTGCGTCCATCATCCTGACAGGAACGAGGATCGGTCGTTTTTGACAGGTCGGGGGGCAACTGCTACGGTTGAATCATCGGCAATAGACGCCACACCGATCCAGACGTCTCAATCACGATGTCTCTGTCCAACCGCACCACGCCGCTCCTTCTGCTCTCTGCCACCTTGCTGATGGCCGTCCCAGCACAGGCGGAGGTGTACCAATATATCGATGCCAACGGCACCATTTCGCTCACCAATGTGCCGAATGATCCGCGGTATAAACGGGTGACGTCCGAACTGCCTCGCTCTCGCAGCATGATCTCGGATCGTGAGCTGGATCCCGTCATCGCCCGACATTCGCGCGCCCATCGCCTGCATCCGGCGTTGATCCGGGCCGTGATCAAAACCGAGTCGGACTTCGATCCGCTGGCCGTGTCACATGCGGGCGCGGTCGGGCTGATGCAGCTCATGCCCCAGACGGCCATGCGCTTCGAGGTGCGGGATTCGTATAATCCGGATGACAATATCGGCGGGGGCACGAAATACTTACGGCAACTGCTGGACCGGTTTAACGGCAACCTACCCTTGGCCTTGGCGGCCTATAACGCGGGAGAACATGCGGTCGAACGCTATCGGGGCCTTCCCCCGATCCCGGAAACGCGGCAATACGTCATCAAGGTCCTCGGGTATTATCGCACCTTCCTCATGAACGCGCGGACTTCTTCCCGGGCGCACGGCCCGCAGGCGCCTCGGTCGCCAGCACGAGGTCTCGCTCCTTCGACGGCATCCCGTTAACCTGTCCAGCCCCTAACAGTAACTGGCTATGGATCCGCCACCCCTGCCGCTTGGCTTCCGGAAAGTCCGACCGGTAATGGGCGCCGACGCTATTCTCCCGCCACAAAGCGGCATCCGTGATGCAGCGCGCCACCTGCACCATGTTCTTGACCTCCAACGCCGGCCGCGACGAAAAGGGTTTCGACAGCAGGCGCATCCAGCGAACCAGTTGCGCGGACGCACTGATCAACGAATCTCCCGAACGCACGAGCCCCACCTTTCCCCACATCAGCCGACGTAGCGAACTACGTAACTTTTCCGGATCATCGAGGTCGGTCGGCCGGCCTTGTTCCAGTTCTTCAATCGACGGCAACGGCATTGATTCGGAATAGTGCCCTGCATGGGCCACGGCAGATTGCGCAGCCCGCATGCCGAAGACCAATCCCTCCAGCAATGAATTGCTGGCCAATCGATTAGCTCCATGCACGCCGCTACAAGCGACCTCCCCCGCCGCATAGAGGCCGGGCAGCGTCGTCGCGCCATGCCCGTCCGTCCACACCCCGCCCATCATGTAATGCGCGCTGGGGGAAACGGGAATCCACTCCTCCGTCATATCGATGTCATACCGCAGGCAGGTTGCATAGATGGTTGGGAACCGGCGTTTCACAAAGGCTGCGCCCAGGTGCGTGACATCCAGATACACATGGCGTGCGCGCGTGGCCGCCATTTCCGACCAGATCGCCCGCGAGACCACATCGCGCGGCGCCAGCGCGCCATCCGGATGGTAGCGCTGCATGAACAACTCGCCCTTGATGTTCCGCAGCTGCCCGCCTTCCCCGCGAATCGCCTCGGACAGCAAGAACGGCGGACTCGACGGCAGATACAGCGAGGTGGGATGGAATTGCACGAACTCCATGTCCATCAGCAACGCTCCGGCCCGCAAGGCCATCGCCATCCCGTCGCCCGTGGCATTGCCCGGATTGGTGGTGCGCGCATAGACCTGGCCTGCTCCGCCGGTCGACAAGACCACTGCGCTGGCCGGCAACACGGTGCGCTCTCCCGACATTTCGTTCAAGACAATAGCGCCGCAACAACGCCCGTCCACGACCGCAAGGTCGACGGTAAATCGCCGATCCAATCGCTGAATGCGCGGTTGCCTAGCCGCATAGGCCATGAGCGCCCGCACCATTTCATTGCCGGTGGCATCGCCCCGCGCGCGGAGGATGCGGCTCCGGCTGTGCGCGGCTTCGCGGGTGAACGCGAACCGTTTGCCGATCTTGTCGAACTTCGCCCCCCAGGCGATCAGTTCCTGAATTCGTTCCGGCCCTTCTTCGACCAGTATCCGCACCGCTTCGCGACGACAGAGGCCGTGACCCGCCTTTAACGTATCGGTGAGATGGCTTCCGACATCGTCTTCCTCGCTGAGGGCGACCGCCACTCCACCCTGGGCATACATGGAATTACTTTCCAGAGGATGCCCCTTCGTCAGCATCAACACACGCCCCGCGCGGCTCAATTCAATGGCTGCGCGCAGACCGGCGACCCCGCTCCCGACGACGAGAAAGTCTGTTTCAATTTTGGGAGACGCACTGCGGGCTGACATGACTAGGGTTTGGCTTGTCCGCGTGAGGGATCTTCGCCGAGGCTGGCCCGCGTGCCCATGCCGAACGGCAGATCGCCTTGAGCCTCTCGAAGCAGAATCGATTGCGTCCCGACCCAGGCCAACCGCCCATGCCCTCGCTGGCGCGTGCCCACATCGCCGGGATTCCGTTTCCACTGGCCCTGCCAATGGACAAACACATCGATGTTGTCGCCTTCAATCAAAATGCGTTCGATGGAAAACTCCAATTGAATATCGCGAAAGGTATCGAAATCGCTGTGGATGTCCCGTTGCACCTGATCGAGACCGCCTGAGGGGAGCAGGAGTGACTCCACAGCGCTCCGGTCTCTCTCGACGTAAGATTTCCTGAGTGACTCCACGGCCCGATCGATCCGGAGAATACGGTCGTGATCGTCTTTATATTGAATGGTTTTCCCCGAACAACCCACGACCAGAACCAGCACCAATCCCAAAAGCAGGCGACCGAGAGCAGCAGAACGGAGCGCGTCAGATTTGAACATGGCGCAGTATAGGAACCTTGGCGGAAAGAGGTCAAGCAACGGCCCTGTCGGTACGTACGCTGGCTGTGCCGGGGTCACGAATGATCCGGCAGCACAACATCACGTCAGAATCTTGACTTGCTTTTTGAGGCGAAACCCACTAGACTCCCGCGCCTAGCAGTTGGAGATTGAATGTATGGCGAGTGTCCTCAAGAAACGCCGGAAGAAGATGCGCAAGCACAAGTATAAGAAGTTGCGCCGGCGTCAGAAATTCTTGCGTCGCAAGAGCTGAGCCCATCACGACATAATGGACGGAGGGATCCGTGCCCGAAGGAAAAAAAGTTCGCATCCGCGTTCGAACGGTGAACTGTATCTACGTCGGGGATTTCCTGATCCCGCCCATGCGTAATCGTGTGTCCGATGCGATCAATGAAGAGCAGCGGCTGTTTATCAGCCTGACTGACGTCTTGATCAATGACAAGGATCGGTCGGACTTCGTGGCGATCAACAAGAACCTGATCGAGTCGATCGCTCAGCTCTAGCGCTCTCACCTCATCACGAAGGTCATGTCGTCTCCGTATCGCCGCCAGCAGCGGCAATACGCTACGCGCCTGCCTCCCTGAAACCATTGTCGTAACACCGATGTTCTCGTTTAAGCGCTTCTATCCTTTCCTCAAGCCCTATGTCCCACGGATGATCGCTGCCGCGATCATGGTCATGGCGGTCGCCGCCGTGAACCTGGCCCTGCTCCGCCTTGGCGGCACCCTCTGGGATGTCATCACCGTGCAGCACGATGCGGACCGAATGGCGCAGATGATCCTCCTGCTGCTCGGTCTCGTCTTGCTGCAAGGGCTTTGCTCCATGGGACACAGTTACCTGACGGCCTGGGTGTCGCAACGGGTCATTGCCGACTTCCGTACCCATCTGTTCGCCCATCTGCAAACCCTGTCGGTGAATTTCTTCTCCAAGCGCCGGACCGGCGAGTTGATGTCGCGACTGATGAACGACGTGACCGTGATCCAGAACGTCGTGACGGACACCCCCATCGATGCAGCCAAGCAAGTTGTCACCTTCATCGGCGGCGCGGGCTTCCTGTTTGCGATGAACTGGCAACTCTGCCTCCTCATCCTCGTGCTGCTGCCCTTGCTGGTCGTCGTGGCCAAACTGTTCGGCCGGCGCCTCCGTGCGCTCTCCACGACCATTCAAGATCAAACCGCCTCCGTCAGCACGCTGGTCGAAGAGGTCATCGCCGGTATTCGTGTCGTAAAATCCTTCGTCCAGACCAAGCGGGAAGAGCAACGATTCGTCACGCAAGTGCAGGCCGCTATGGAGCTGTCCTTGCGCCGCGCCACCATCATGGCCTGGTTCGTGCCGACGATCACCTTCGTCACCTTCGCCGCCGCCGCCATGGTGCTGTGGTATGGAGGCCGCCAGGTCATCGACGGCTCGGTCTCTCCGGGCGACCTCTTTGCCTTCGTGCTCTTTGCCGGAATTTTGATTGGCCCGTTTGGATCAGCAGCCCGTGTCTTTGCGCAGATCAAAGAAGCCCAGGGCGCCATGCAACGCGTCTTCGAAATCCTGGACACCCACGCCGAAATCGCCGATGCCCCCAACGCGATCGAACTCCCGCCGGTGCGCGGGCACGTGCGCGCGGAACACCTGAGTTTCGCCTATGACGCCAGGCAGCCTGTGCTCTCGGACGTCTCGTTCGAAGCCAAGCCCGGCGAACTCATTGCGATCGTCGGCCCGACTGGCTCGGGCAAAACCACCATCATGAATCTCCTGCACCGGTTCTATGATCCGACGTCGGGCCGGCTCACGGTGGACGGTCATGACGTCAAAGACGTGCGGCTCGACAGCCTGTATCGGCAAATCGCGCTGGTGCCGCAAGATACGATTTTATTCGGCGGCCCGATCCGCGATAACATTCGGTATGGGCGCGAGGACGCCACGGAAGAGGAGATTCTCGCCGCGAGCAAGGCGGCACATGCCCACGAATTCATCGCGGGATTTCCAGATGGCTATCAGACCATCGTGGGAGAAAAGGGCATCAACTTGTCCGGCGGGCAACGGCAACGCGTCGCCATTGCCCGAGCGATTCTTAAGAACCCACGCATTCTGCTGCTCGACGAGGCCACCTCGGCACTGGATACCGAATCGGAGCGGCTCGTCCAGGAAGCCCTGGAACGTCTCATGGTCAACCGCACCACCTTCGTGGTCGCCCATCGGCTCAGCACGATTCAGCGCGCCGACCGGATTCTGGTGCTGAACAAAGGCAAAATCGTAGAATCCGGCACCCATGCCGCGCTGTTGGAGCAACAGGGCCTGTATCATTATCTTTACACGCTGAGACTCAGCGAACTTCCGGTGTAAACGATCACGAGACGCTGATGAACAGGCCGGTCTTCGCACTCGCCTTCGCACTCCTCCTCTCCTGGACGGTCCCTGGTTCAGCTCTGCCCCCGTTGCCCAAACCCGACCATGTGGTCATCGTAATCGAAGAGAATCATGCCTTCGGCCAGATCATCGATTCTCCGGCCGCCCCCTACTTGAACGCGCTAGCGCGCAAAGGCGCACTGTTGACGGATTCCTACGCCGTGACCCATCCGAGCCAGCCGAACTACATCGCGCTGTTTGCCGGCACCGTCGAAGGCGTGAATGGGAACGTGTGCCCCATGTCGCTGACAGTTCCGAACTTGTCCAGTACCCTGGCGCAGGCCGGACAGTCGTTTATCGGATACTCCGAAGATCTGCCCGCCGTGGGCGCCGTCGAGTGCATTGCCGGTGCCTATGCGCGCAAACATAATCCGTGGGTAAACTGGCAATCTTCGCCTCTCAACACCATCGCAGCGGCGCAGAATCGCCCGCTGACCGATTTCCCGACGGATTTCAGCACGCTGGCGACCGTCAGCATCATCGTGCCCAATCAACAGAACGACATGCACGACGGCAGTGATCCCGACCGCATCCAACGCGGAGACCAATGGCTCCAGGCCCGCATCGAGCGTTACGTGGACTGGGCGCAAACCCACAACAGCCTGTTGATCATTACGTGGGACGAGGACAACGGAAAAACCGACAACCATATCCCTACGATTCTCGTGGGACCGATGGTGCGAGCCGGACGCTATCATGAGCAGACGAATCACTACGGACTGTTGCGGACGGTCACGGACATGTACGGCGCCCAACCGGTAGGACTCAGCCGGCAGGCGTCTCCCCTCACGACGATGTGGGCGGCGCCGAAACCCTAGCTCTGCCTCGCAGACCCCCTCCGACTCCAGGCCTTCCACAGTTCCATCACCACGAACGGCAGCATGCCGAACCCCGCGATCAGCCACCATTCATTGGGTCGTAGCGGAACGACTCGAAAAATCTCCTGCCCCCATGGACTCAACACAATCGCCGCCTGCAGCAGGGCTGAAATCAGGACAGCGGCTACCAGCATCCGATTCGTGCTGATCCCGATCTGCAATAGCGACAACCGGTCGTGGCGGCAGGTAAAGGCATGGAGGAACTGCACCAGGACCAACGTCGTAAACGTCATGGTGCGCGCGAACGTCACCTCGTCATTCATGATCGACAGGGCCATACCGAATACCGCCAAGGTCGACGCCGCCATCACCGCGCCTTGAGCGCAAACCGCCACAAACCGCTGGCGATCCAGGAGGGGCGCCTGCGGATCGCGAGGCGGGCGTTTCATGACATCGGGCTCTTTCGGATCGACGGCCAAGGCCAGCGCAGGAAACCCGTCGGTCACCAGGTTGATCCAGAGAATATGGATTGGCAGCAGCGGCAAGGGCCAACCCAACAAGGTGCTGCCCAGCATCACCAGCACTTCGCTCAGAT
>WBZQ01000332.1_pt1 | contig 39498 bp, 41 predicted proteins | sample 5204251 | NCBI WGS metagenome assembly WBZQ01 (sample SAMN12412402, study PRJNA552823) | activated sludge metagenome | isolation source: activated sludge from nitrification reactor of wastewater treatment plant... | place: USA: Virginia | collected 2017-09 | reverse complement strand
CCGGACCTTCATCTCGTCACGGGCTTTCGCCTCGACGGTGATGATCTGTCCGTCGCCGAGCTCGACGACTATGTACATCTTCGTCTCGTCCTTCTTCGCGAGGCCGCCGATGATTGCGCCGAGTGGACCGGCGATGACGAGGCCGGATACAACTCGGGTGGCTGTGATCCGTTGCCGCGCTGCAGCCCCTGACTCGTACGACGCGTGCGCACCGTCGATGGGGTACTCGCGTCCGTCCAGGGTCAAGGTCTTTCCGTACAGCTTCCAGCGCGTGTTCGCGAGCGCGTCGAACTGGTGTACCTCGTTGTAGTTGTTGCGCCATTCTGCAAGCTTTCCCATCCCGCGACCGTACCCGGCCCGCTGCGTGGCCGTAGTCGATCATCCGATCTACCCGAAAGGGGTGTGCGTTGGCCGAAAACGCCGGTTTCGCGACTCTCCAGATCATCCCCTCGCTGAAGGGGATCGAGAGGTCACTGTCGAGGGCTCTTGGTGGTGTCGAGGCTGCGGGCAAGAAGGCTGGCGACTCGATCGGCAAGGGCATGGTCGACGGGATCGACGCGAACAAAGCGGCCGTCGCCAAAGCGGCTGAGCAGGTCGCGAAGGTACGGGACAAGGAAGCCGATGCCGCCGACAAGGTGAAGGTTGCTGAGGCTCAGCTTCAGACACTGCGGGATCGTGGCATCACCGACGCAGGGCGGCTCGCCGGCGCCGAGGCGAAGGTCGAGAAGGCCAAGCGTGATCATGCGCGTGCGTCGAAGGCCACCAAGGACGCCGTCACGGCGGAGGAGAAGGCGCAGGCCAAGCTCGCCGAGGCTGAGAAGAAGGTCGAGAAGGCCACCGACGGGGCGACGTCGTCGGGTGGCCGATTCTCGCGCATGATGCGGTCGATGAAGACCGACGTCAACGCGACCGGCGAGGCGGCGGAGAAGGTCAAGGGCAAGTTCTCCTCGCTCGGGTCCACCATCACCAAGGGTCTCGGTTTCAGTGCGGGGCTTGGTATCGCGGGCATCGGCAAGACGCTTCTCGACACTGGTGAGACTTTCGCCCAGGTCAACAAGACACTGAGCTTCGCGACGGGCGCGACGGGCGATGAGCTCGACAAGCTGAATGAGTCGGTGAAGAACATCGGCAAGTCGTCCCCGAAGGCGCTGACCGATATCGCTACCGCGATGGGTGAGGTTGCGAAGGCTACTCAGCTCACCGGGGAACCGCTCGAAGATGTCACCAAGCGGATGATCAAGCTCGACACGATGGGCGTGCAGGCCGATATCGGGTCTCTCACGCAGGCGATGCGCGCTTTCGGAACACCCGCTACGGGCATGGCTGATCAACTCGACAACCTGTACCGCGTGTCGCGTGACTCGGGCATGGGAATCCAGGAGCTGTCTGACCTCGTCAACAAGGGCGCCCCGCAGTTTCAACAGTTCGGCCTGACCATGGACCAGACCGCATCGCTGATGGGGAGCCTGTACAAGTCGGGACTCCGCGGCGAGCAGGTCACGATCGGCCTGAACAAGGCGATGATCGGACTCGCCAAGGGCGGCGGGGATGCAAAGCAGGGACTCAAGGATGCGCTGACCGAGATCCAGTCACTGATCAAGTCGGGCAACACGTCTGAGGCCACGACGATGGCCGGGAAGCTGTTCGGCACGAAGTCGGCCGGCCAGTTCATCCAGGCGCTCAAGTCGGGCAAGCTGAATGTCGATCTAATGACGGCTGCGATCGACAAGCAGAAGGACGGCATCCTCGACACCGGCGGCGGCATTGTGACGATGTCCGGTGCCTGGAACATGTTGAAGAACAACGTGATGATCCAGATGGAGCCGATTGCGTCGAAGATCTTCACGAAGATGACCGATATCTCTAGGAGCCTCCTGACTGTCCACGACGTGGCTGACGGGGGTCATCGTGGCTGTTGTGGCCCTGTGGTGGTCGGTTTATCTGCAGGTTCTCCTTGACGGGTTTCTTGCGTGGCCGGGTTCCCAGGTCGAGGAGTCGGCTGCGGAGCGCCTCGTTCTCGGTGCGTAGTTGCGCGAGCTGTTCGGTCAGTTCGCGGTTGCGGTCGATTGCGGTTGCGAGCTTGGTGCGGAGGGATTCTGCGGTTGCCGCGGTCGAGCGTTCGGTTCCGGCGGGGGCGGTGCCGCGTTTCGCGTCGATTTCCTGTCGGAGCTGGTGGTGCTTGTAGAGGAAGCTGGTTGAGACGTCGGCGGCGCGGGCGACGGCGACGAAGGTGACGGGTTGTCCGGTGTTGTGCAGCCGGGTGATGGCTCGGCGTGCGCGGGCGGTCGCGCTCGTTGTGCGGGCTGCGGCGGCCGCGGTGAGGCGTGCGGTGCGGTGATCGCGGTCGCCTTCGCTCACCTGGGTTCCTGCGCGTCAGAGCCGATTTCGTCGATGAGCTTGGTGACCTTGTCGAGCATGGTCTTGTTCAGTTCCGCAGCCTGGCTATCACCATTCTCGTGCGCCTGCGTGGCGAGCTGGTGGAGCTGGTCGCGGAGGGTGATGTGCGCGCCGAGGAAAGTGCGACCGCCGGGGTCGTGGAAGGAACAGTCGATGCACGGGTTGGGGCGGAACTCGCAGCGTTGCGTCGCAGGGAGCGTGCAGAACCCGTTGGGCAGTGCGGTGGTGAAGCGGGCTCGCAGTCGCTCGACGGTGGCGTCAGCGCCTTTGTCGGGGTTGGTATCCCAGAACTCTCGGGCCTTGCGCGCGAGGGTGTCGTCGGTGATGCGGGCGTAGGTCGCGGTCATGGTGTCGCTGTGGTGGCCGAGGAAGTCGCGGACTTCCGGTTGGGTCCATCCGTTGTTGAGCAGGCTCATCCCGATGGTGTGGCGGAAGCGGTGGACGTCGCCGCCGGAGATCTTCTCGCCGGTGGTGATGGAGGCGGTGATCTCGTGCTCGCGGAACAGTGCGGCGAGGCGGTGCCGCAGGCCGCTGGTGGACCAGGGCTGGGTTCGGCCAGCGACGGCGCTGGATCGGGCGCCGGGGAAGAGGTGTTCGGCGTCGGGCCCGTAGGTGTCGCGGACGCGGGTCTGCTGGTCGCGGACGATCGTGGCGAGACTGTCGGGGACGGGAAACCGGCGCCAGGCACTGGTTTTGGTCATCCAGTATTCGATCCAGTACCCCTGGTCGCTGTGTTGGAGGCAGTCGATCGGGAGGCTGACGAGTTCGGAGATGCGGCACCCTGCCCACCGTGTGGTGGCGATCATCGCTCGGAGGGTGGGATCGGTGTCCGGGTTGTCGACGATCAGGGTGTCGATGCGTTCGATGACGTCGGGTGGGAAGGGCCTGGGCCGGCGGGTCTTGCGGTGGACGTTCTCGCCGCGGCGCAGGAAGACCGCTGATCCCAGGTCGTCGACGAGTCCGCAGTCGCGGAGTGTTTCCAGCAGGTAGGCGGCGGTGTTCGCGAGCTGGGGGTTCGCCTTGGTGTCGGGGCGGCGGGTCCATTCGAGGTAGTCCAGGAACACCGTCCGGGTGACCGCGGGAGGTTTGGGGACGGTGCCGTCGAGGGTGAGGAACTGGGCGAATTGGCGGGTGGCACGCAGCCACTGGGTGAGTGTTCCCCAGGACATGCTGGAGGTGGAGAGCTGTTGGCGGGCGAGGCGTTTGACGGCGTCCTTGAGCCAGGGCACCGGGACGGTGGCCCAGTCGACGGCAGTTCGTGTCGCCCCGGCTTGGGTGGTGTCGAGGACGAACTCGAATCCGTCGCGCCAGTGCCAGTGATCCGCCGCCCATGGGTCGGGGTCGGTGGCCCCGTGCAGGAGCCGGAAGAACCTGCGGATGTAGGGGGCGCAGAGGGAGTCGAAGTTGGTGTAGGGCCAGTATTGCCGGCACAGCAGCAGCCAGTCGTCGACGGGGCGTTCGGTCAGGGAGCTGGTGATGCGCCCGTGCGCGACGTCGATGAGGACGATCAGGACGCGGCGCAGTCCGGCGTTGGGGGTCCAGTCGCCGCGGCCGATCTTGGTTGCGGCGACGAACCGGATTTCGTCGGCGGCGGTCTGCGGGAGCGGGCGGAAGTCGACCGCCTGGGTGGTGGCAGGCCGGCCGCGTGGCACGCCGACGGGCAGGGCGCTGATGGTGGCCCAGGCGTCGAAGTCGGCGGGCTGTCCGGCGCGGAACCACTGGAAGTAGTGGGCGTAGCACAGGCCCGACGTGGCGCCTGTGCGTCCACTGGGGCCGCCGAGCCAGTACCGTTCGCCGTCGCAGTCGGTGACGGCGCAGGGGTCGGTGGCGGCGCGGCGGCGGTCGCCGGCGACATCGACGACCGGCCAGGTCATTGCGCACCAGGGCCCGTCCGGCACCTGCAAAGCGGAGACATCGGTGCGCCCGGACCGGGCGCGTTCACCGTTACCGTGCGCCATCGCCGTCTCCCTTCACTCGGTGCTGCTGCGGTTCTCGCCAGACCAGATGCTCGGTGTGGCGGAGCTTTTCGGCGAGGTCGTCGCTGGCGAGGTGGATGTAGACGTCGGCGCTGGCCGAGTGGGATTGGCCGAGGCGGGCGGCGATTTCGGCCGCGGTCCATCCGGCCTTGGCCAGGGCGGTGGCGTGGGTGTGGCGGAGCATGTGCGGGTTGAGGTCGTCGATCCCGGCGGCGGCGCCGATCCGTTCGATGAGCTGGTAGGCGTTGGAGTAGGTCATCGGACCACCGACGGGTGGGCGGGAGAGGTTGACGAACACGTAATCACTGTCGACGTAGGCGATCTCACCAAGCAGGTACGCCGCGTACAGGTCGAAGAACCGCCGCGGAGCCTCGACGATGAACTGGGCCTTCTGCTTCGACAGGGCGCCGTTGACGTTGTCGTCGCGCCGGCAGATCATCACCTGCCTGCGCATCGGGTTCAGGTCGCCGTGGCGCAGGCCGAGCGCTTGGCCGACCCGCAGGCCCAGGTCGTACTGCGCCGACAGCAGCAGCCGGTCACGGGCGGTCGACGCCGCGGCGAGCAGCTTGGCGAAGTCGGTCTCGAAGTCGATCACCTGCACGGTCTCGGCCGGCTGCCGGTCGGGCCGGGCCAGTCGGGAGACCTCTCGGGGACGGCGCTTATCGAGGTGGGCGAGGAAGCTGTGCGCGCGCCGCGGCAGCTTCGACGGGTTACGGGTCAGTACCAGGTCCTGCGGCCCGCGGCCCTCGACGCGGTGGAACTCGTAGAACTCACGGACCGCGGCACTGACCGCTTTCACGGTGCCGGGTGCGCGGCCCCCGCACCGTGACGGCAGCGGCGGCAGTCCTGCGGTGAGGACAGCGACGAAGTCGCACAGCTGCTGGAAATCCAGCTCATCCCAGGAGATTCCCCGGGCGGCCAGCCAGCGGTAGAACTGGCTCAGGTGCCGCGCGTACGAGCGGACGGTGTTCTGGGAACGTCCGATCGCCCGCTGCCAGTGCAGGAACTGCTCGATCTCAGGCACCGGCAGCCCGTTCTCGTCGACGACCGTCCACGACCGGACCCCGTGAACCGTGACCGGGGCGGCCCTCATCGCTGGTCCTCGAGGCCGTCGTCGCGGCGCGGCCGGCGGGTCTTGATGTCGGTACGCCGCCGATGCTGCTCATCGCGTACGAGATCCTCAGTGCCGACGAGGTCGTCGGCGGTTAGCCGCCCGGGCAGCCACCGTACGTCCCGCTTGCGCCAGGAGGCGTACCTCTCCTGCACCCGATCCATCGGCACCTCGAACCGTTCCCACTGCACCCCTGGGGCGCTGACCCAGATCCGTCGCACGTGCGAATCGGTGGCCGCGTCGTAGTCCCAGGTCAGCTCGCAGTGCGTAGGATCGCCCACCAGCTGCAGGGTCTGGGAGTCCTGCTTGATGAACGCCTTGCGCCGGGAGTTGGTGCCGTCCATCTCCTTGTGATGGATCGCCAGGTAGGTGCGGCCGTGGCTGCTGACTTCCGACCACTGGTAGGGCCGTTTGACCAGGTGTCCAGGCGGGTGCATCCCCTGGGTGCTCAGCCACACGTTGGTGCCGGCGGAGACGAACGCCGCGACATGGCTGCCCCGCAGTAGCGGCTGCAGCATCGTCTGCAGATGCGCGGGTTGCTCCGCCATGAGTGTGTTCCAGTGATCGACTGCGGCCAGCAGCAGCGCGCCGATACCGATCGTCACCGGACGCAGGATCCGCTGCGCCTCCTTTCGGGACACCGTTCCCTGCAGCGGGTTGAGGTCGTCCATGAGTGTCGTCACGATCTGTCTCCTCTCGATGTAATTACTTGCGTGGAATTTTGCCTAACGTGGTATAGTTCTCAGGTAGACAACACGCCGTGACCTGCAGAATTAGCCACACCGGTTCGCCTCGATCTCGCGACCGAGACGTGCGTCACATCAGCCACTTGCGTTTCAGGTGGAGATAACCGGGCCGGTAGGAAAGTCGCAGTTCACACGGTGTTTCTGCACGGATATGCGGTAGCGGCGCGATAGCGTGAAGCACAAGGATCGATCGAGGATATGGAGGCGATCTGGGTGACGGCACTCATCTCGCAGGCCGAGGCGAATCCGGTGATGGTTGCGCTGACGCGACTGGCGCACGGCTGGTCGAAGAAGCGGCTCGCTGAGGAGGCCGGGGTCTCCGGATCGCACGTCACCCGAGTCGAGGCCGGTGCCCTGCCCCTGGCGGGTAAGGCGCTCGACGACTACGCGCGGGCGTTGCAGTGCCCAGTGGATGCTCTGTGCGTTGCGTTCGAGCGCTCCCCTGCGCAGGGCACACACTTCCGCGCCAACGCCACCACTGCGGAGTGGAAGCGCGACCGCGTCTGGGCGCGCGCCAACCTGGTCGCTATGCGGCTCGGCCGGGTCGCGGCCCACACCGACCTCGATCCGGAGCTGGCGCTGCCCGATCTCGACCCCGGGGACTACGCCGCCGAGCTCGGTGAGATCACCGTCGCGCAGGTCCTACGCCGGCTCTGGCGCATCGCCGGGCCCATCCGGTCGATGACCGAACTGCTGGAGGCGGCCGGGGTCTTCGTCGTCGTCGAGGACTTCCACGACCGCGAGATCGACGCGGTCACCCTGCGCGCCACCGCGCATCACCCGCACCTGGTGTACGTCAACGCGGCACTACCGCCGGACCGGATGCGCATGACCCTCGCGCACGAACTCGGGCACCTGGTGATGGATGCGATGACACTGGTCAGCCCCGCCGAAACCGAGCGACGGGCAAATGTCTTCGCCGCCGAGTTCCTCGCCCCGGTCGACGACATCGGCCCGGCGCTGGACCGTGTCTCGACCCGGACGGTGCACGAGCTCGACGAGCTGCGCCTGGACTGGGGAGTGAGCGAGTCCTCGCTCGTCGTCCGAGCACGCGAGCGCGGCGTGCTCTCCGACCGGCAGTACCGGGCGATGTTCCGACTACTCAACGAAACCGGCCGGATGTACGGCGCCCGGCCCGGTATCCCGGCCGAGACCCCCGAGCTCGCGCGGGATATCCTCGCGCAGCTCGCCACCGACGGCTACAGCAGCACCGAGCTCGACGCCCTGACACTGCTGAGCCCCGACAAGCGCACCTGCCTGTTCGGTGCACCTGACGGTGCTACCGCCGGCAGCCGGCACCTGACCGTCGTTTAACACCGTGGGCCGCCTGGGATGTCACGGTGGGGCTGGAACCGCAAGGACGCGGTCAAAGACCACCACTGGCGAGTCCCGCGCGGTTCGAACAAGGCGGTGCAGGCCAAAGAGCAGGACGACGCCGCAGGTGGCCGCCACAACCGTGCCATTCGCACCGCGCCCGACGCTCTCGGGCGGGTGGTGCTGCGGTGCCAGTACCGGCGCCTGTACGCGGAGCTGCGGTGGACTGATGCGACGAAGAAGTACTCCGAGTACCTCGGCGAGATGACCTGGCATAGCCGCGCCGACAACCTCGCCGCCGCCTGGCGCCTAGCACACGCCCGCGGTCTCACGGCCAAGGTCCCCGAGGAAGGGTCCGCCGAAACCGGTAGCAGCTAACCGCTCTGATGCCGCGCGCTACTGCATCCAGCGGGCGCAGTCTTCGGATGCCCGTGCCAGGACGGTGTCCAGGTGGCGGGTGTCATGCGGGCCGCTGGTGAGGTAGGTGATCGCCGTCTGGTCGTCGAGGTCCGCTGACGGCGCGCACATCCAGCAGGCCGCCGTCCACGGCTCGGCGGCGCGCCGCAGTGTTTGCCAGATGGTCAGCAGTCGCTCGTCCACCCGGCGGCCGTCGGGGAACTGCCACGCGGGGAACACCGGCGTGCCACTGGCCAGTGGCACCCAGATCACCTGCTCCGCGGCGACCATCTGCGCCAGGTCATCGGCGTCCAGACCGAGGTATCCGGTGACACCGTCGGCGTCGTAGAAGGGCCCGACGATCTCGTCGAGTATCGCTCCCGCATCGCCGCCGGTTGTCGTCTCGTCCACGGAGGCGATGATCCGCGCGGCCCGGTGCACTTGTCCACCCGGATAACGTCGCGCCCAGCGTGGATACTGACGACCATGACGGAAAGCGGCGACGAGGTGCGGTTCGTGTCCGGCAATGAGCGGCTGGCGCGGATTCTCGCCGACCCGGACCGGCGGGCCCGGGTGGACGCCATCACCGCCGAGATGGACCTGATCGATCAGCGGTATCGCACGGCCGCACTCCAACTCGACGAAGCGGTGGCCACGACGGCCGCAGAAGTCGGTGCCGGCACGCCCGCCGAGGTGCTCACCGCACTCCAGCGTCATCTCACCGCCGCTGGCGTGCGCGAGCTAGGCATCACGCTCACATTCGATGATCACGACGCGACGGTGCCGTGGACCCGGTTCGCCGACCATCCGCTACGTGACACTCGCGACTGAACGCCGCGCACCGGACCCGCACCGATCTTCTACTTGGGTGCGGCCTCGTCGGGGACGAATCCGCTCGCCGCGGCGTCCGCGGCACACAGGGTCCGGACCCAGCTTCCGCGGCGCGTGAGGCCGCCACCGCGGCCGCACTGCTCGCAGGTCCGCTCCGACCGTCGTTCCGCTGCCCGGATCAGTTCATCGAAGCCCGGCCGGGGCCGGTCCGGTTCGATCTCGACGTAATACCGCAGCCCACCGAACTTCTCCTTGACCTGCACTAGCTGGTAGTCGGGATCGATCGCGCCCAGCTCCTGGTCGAGATCGACGATCAGCCGGTACCAGCCCGGCCCGACATCCAGGGACCCGTACCACCCGGGAAGGAACCGTGCGCGGATCCCCGCCAGGTCATCCTCACTCACCTCGTCGGCCATGCAGACCAGCCTGCCAGGACGCCTACACCACGGTATAAGCGGCCCGGCATGGTCTGTTCGTTTGGGTTCGAGGGTATGCCCCTGGTATTTCGCGCGCGCATTTCGCACACCGCTCCTACCAAGCAGTGCGCCACCGTCGAGCAACCTCCGAATTGGTTACTGGCACGCTCGTACCAATGTCACGAAGATCAGATCGCAACCGCACCCCGCGCCACAAGCCCGAACCCGCACCGCTGGATCACACACCGCTGATGACGGCATTGCGGCAGGTGGAGATCGCCGTCAACGGCTTCAACCGCGAGGCCGCACGGATCGAGACCGAGTACGGCATCGCGATCTATCCAGAGCGGGTGGGCAATATGCACACCGATCTGGCGCGGTACATCGAGGTCGCGATCGGCATCGTCGCACGCAAGCTGCCGGTCGCCGTGTACGGGTCAGACAGCCGGCGCTGGACAGGCCCCCAGTCCCCGCGACAGGTGTTCGCCCTGTACGAGGCAGCCGGCGACAACACCGCCGACTACCTGACGCAGATGACTCTCAACGCCGAGCAGATCAAGGCCAAGAAGGACGACCTCGACCGCAGCCTCAAGCAGAAGTGCCTCCGGCCGAAGACGAACGGGAAACCTTGCCAGATGCGGCCGCTGTACCAGGCCGGAGTCGGCCACCAAGAAGGTTTCGGCTGCTGGCGCCACGCCACCGATGAGGAGAAGCTCGAGCTCGAAAAGTCGCGAATCTCCATTGAGGTCAAGACCGGTTGCCCCGGGTGCAAGGCCGGCCCCGGTGAGGCGTGCCTGATCCCGACAGAGGACGGCCTGACGCCCACGCAGGCCGGCCTGACGATGGTCGACGGCGAGTGGCCGCGGGTGCGGGTCCTCGGTGGCGTCGATATCCACGTCCCGCGGATCGAATTGATCCATCCTCGCGTCCTCGAGCCCGTCGACTAGATCTACGCCTCCACCCACATGATGTCGTCGCCCCGACGGTGGCTGCCTCGCCATAAATCCTCCTCGCATGCCGTTTACCGTGGAGAGACAACGAGCACGAAAGAGATCCAAGGGAGCCCCATGCCAGACAGTGCGAATCTTCCGCGGTCATCCAACCCGAGCGAACCCAGCTCCGAGACGGTGGGGGAACTCACCGCGGGTATGCGCGGCAGGTGGGTGGTGGAATCGCAGGGATCGACGCATCTGTGGGATCTGGACGCCTTGACGTATACGCGTCGCCCTGGCCCTGCCAGCCCGACGGGGGCATTCGACTACGACGGCATTACTCACCGGATCACGAGAGTGAGCCGGTGGCCCCGCGTTGGAGACCAGTCGCTGGTCTGGTTCGACGACCCTGCCAGCCCCTTCGACACCGAGCAGTTCAGGCGTTCGTCGGTCATCGTTTCGATCACCCGTGCCTTGACAGAGACGGACCCAACGCGGGGCCATCGTCGGAATCGCTGAGCGAGCCGCGACCACGTTTGGCCCCTCAAGGGGGCGACGTCGTCGAGCTCGAGCCGCGTCCGGTTTGTCCAGTCAATCATCACAGGCGTCGATCGCCGGAATCTCAGTCCAGCAACTCCCCGGCAGGATCTCTTACGACTCGCCGCCATCGATGACTACTCAACGGCCACACCAAGCACTTCCATAACCGGTATAGATATTTCCGCGTCGATCACTTGCCGCGGGAACTTACCGCGTCGTCCGAATGCGCCGAAAAGTTCCCACGAGTTTCAGCCCTATCCTCAAGGCGCTCCAATTGTTTCGCCTCTGTGCCAGCTACCCCACCGCGGTATACACGTCGCGCGCGCTGGTGTTCAATGCACCTATGCAAAGCACACGGACCTTCTTCAGGACGGGCGTCGGCGCTGCGGCCATCGGACTCGCACTGACAGTTGCGCTCGCGGGTTGTTCCTCAGTGGAGTCGGGGCCGCAGTCGTCGAGCGCGGCACCCCCGGCGGTGATGGAGTTGTGCGACGGTACGGAAGTCTCGTTCGATCGTCCCGTCGAGAAGATCGCTACCGGCAACACCGCAGCACTGGAACTGCTCATTCGTCTGGGGGCTGCCGACAAGGTTGTGGGTACTGCGTGGTCCGACGGGGCCGGTGCGCTGTCCGCCGACGTCCGAGCACAGGCGGAGAAGGTGCCCTCACTGGGGGCCCGCGCAGCCGATAAGGAGAAGCTCCTGCAGTCCGGCGCGCAGGTCTACATCGATCCCTATGAGGGCATGACCATGATGGGTATCACCGGCCCCACGGCGGCGGATTTCCAGGCAGCGGGGATGAAGCGGGTCGTACTCCGCTCGTCCGCCTGCACAGCGTCCCTCACCGCACCGGTCACCACTCTCGACGGTGTGATGGCCGATATCCGGTCGCTGGCAGCCTTGGTCGGGCGGCAGCAGGAGGGTGAGAAGCTGGTCGAGTCGATGCGAACCGAACCCGTAGCCGCTGACGCGATTCGCCCTAAGGTGCTGTACCTGACGTCGGCCCGCAACAACGATCAGGCGAGCACCATCGGCAACCGCCAGATCGGAAACGCGATCATCGAGCTCGCCGGTGGAACGAACATCTTCCGCGCAGTCGATAAGGCGCAGTTCGCGAGCTCGTGGGAGGACGTGGTTGCGGGCGATCCGGACGTGATCGTCGTCGCCGTCACACGGCAGTCGTCTCGGGACGCCGTCGACCGCAGCTACCAGGCGTTGCTCGACCAGCTGAAGAGTGATCCGCGGATTGCAGGCCTACGCGCGGTCCGAGAGGGTAGGTTCGTGCGCGCCTACGCCGAGGACTTCACACTCCCGGGTGTGGAGAACGCGACAGTCATCCGTTCTCTCTCACAAGAGCTTTCCAAGCTTCGATGATGGCCGTCGCGGCACCGGGAGGGTCCCGACGCCTGCTGCTGTGGGGTCTGGGCGTTCCGGCGCTGATCGCCCTATTGGTGCTCGGGGTGACGTTCGGGTCGACCGACATCGCCGTGTCGGATGTTTGGCGAATACTGACCGATCAGTTGCTCGGACGCCCTTTGGTCGAGGGAAGCCACGAGATCATCATCTGGCGTGTCCGGTTCCCCCGGCCGGTTCTCGCGGCGCTGATCGGGGCGGGGCTCGGTGTGGTGGGCGTCGCGGTGCAGGCGATCGTTCGTAACCCGCTGGCCGACCCCTACTTGCTGGGGGTCTCGTCCGGTGCTTCCTTCGGGGCGGTCGCCACTTTGGTTCTCGGAGGCAGTACCGCCGCGGCCCTCGTGTCGACGACTTTCGCGTTACCGGTCACCGCGTTCCTCGGCGCGATGGCGGCGTTCCTGGTGGTGTGGCTCATCGGGGCGCGGGGAGCCGCCGTCGCACCATTGCGGTTGATCCTCGCGGGCGTGGCCATCGGTCAGATCTTCGCCTCGTTCACCAGCTTCCTGGTCTTGCAGGCGGACGACATCAATCTCACCCAGGGGATCCTCCACTGGCTCATGGGCAGTCTTTCGGGTGCCATCGGGCCCGCGATCCCGATTGTCGCAGCGGTCGTCGTCTCAGGGGCGATCGGACTGTTCGCGCTCGCGCGGCCGCTCAACGCGCTCATCGTCGGTGACGAGACCGCGAATTCGCTCGGGATCTCGCCCAAGCGAGTGCGCACGGAGGTGTTCGTGATCACCAGCCTGATGACCGGGGTGATGGTGGCGTTCTCGGGTGCGATCGGGTTCATCGGGCTCGTCATCCCCCACATCGCCCGCTTCCTCGTGGGTACCGACCATCGCAAGCTCCTTCCCGCTTCCGCACTGTGCGGGGCTCTGCTGCTCTCGGGAGTCGATCTCCTGTGCCGGCTGGCCACCAGGGTCATCAACCAGGAACTGCCGATCAACGTCGTCGCCGCGGTAATAGGTGCCCCCACCCTGCTCTACCTCGTCAGCCGCCATCAGAGGAGGACTGCGTGACACCGTCCACGACCGGGCCCACACTCACCGGCGTCCACCTCGACCACGTCGACGTAGTCCTGTCGGGCACCACCATCGTCAACGGTGCGACAGTCGTCGCCGAGCCCGGCCGGATCACCGGGATCGTCGGCCCGAACGGCGGCGGCAAATCGACGCTCCTCCGCACCATCTACCGAGATCTACGACCGCACGCCGGCAAAGTTCTGGTGGGCGACCGCGACATCCGTTCCTTAGGCGCAGCAGAGGCAGCCCGCCTCGTGGCCGCGGTACCGCAGGAGCGCGGAACCGAGTTCGACTTCACCACCGGCGATGTCGTCGCGCTAGGGCGAATCCCACACCAGGGCCGGTTCGGCGGCGCGACCACAACTGATGCCGACGCGGTACGCCGAGCGATCGCCGATGTCGGACTGGAGGGATTCGAGAACCGCACGTTCGCGCACCTGTCCGGTGGCGAGAAGCAACGCGCCCTGCTCGCCCGATGCTTCGCGCAGGGCGGCGAGGTCCTGGTTCTGGACGAACCTACCAATCACCTCGACATCAACCATCAGGTCCAGCTACTACGGATCCTGCGCAGCCGAGCCGCGACCACGGTGATCACCCTGCACGATCTCAACACCGCGGCGGCGGCGTGCGACACCCTGTTCGTCGTGCACCACGGCCGGATCGTCGCGCACGGCGCCCCCGGCGACGTGCTCACTGTCGACCTGCTCGACGCCGTCTTCGGGGTCACGGCAACGGTTTCCACCGATACCCGCTCCGGGCGTCCGATCATCGCCGTCGACTACCTGGGAGGACCGCATGACTGACACGGATACCGGTTTCAACCGGCCACTTCTGGCCGCTGCCGGATTGCTGTCTTTGACCGCGATGGCGGAGATGGGCGTGGTCAACATCGCGCTCCCGTCTCTTGCAGCCGATCTCGGCGTGTCCATCGCGGCTGCGCAGTGGGTGGTTCTCGCCTACCAACTGCCGCTGACGGTGCTCTTGATCCCGGTCGGTTTCCTCCTCGACCGTCGTCCGATGCGCCTGGTTGTGCTTATCGCGCTGGGCGTCTTCGGGCTCAGCGGGATTGCTGCATGGGCGGCGCCCACCGCGCACGGCCTGTGGTGGCTCATCGCAGTCCGTGGTCTACAGGGCGCTGCCGGTGCCATCTTGTTCGTGATGATGCCGATGCTCGCGATCCGGTCCGCTCCTGCCGGACGCGCTCCGACGGCGCTGTCTGTGACCGCCACCCTCGGCCCTGTCGGGGCGGTTCTCGGACCGGTCCTGGGCGGTCTCGCCGTCGATGCGGCCGGTTGGCGGGCCGCCTTCCTGGTCAAGATCCCATTCGCGATTGCCGCGGCACTGCTGATCCTGCGGGCACTGCCCTCCGCCGCCCGAGCACCGGCGCCACCTCCGGGCGCCGACACGAGCGACGGCTCCGGCGGCGTCTTGCTCCGGTCGGCGCGGAGGCTACGGTCGATCACCGCAACCAGAGCTCTGCACGGACTTCTCCTGGGCACGCTCGGCCTCGCCGCAGCGATGCAGGCCATGCAGTTCACCGTGTCCTACGTCTTCCAGACCCAGGGTTGGCAGGCGGCGCGAACCGCCGCGGTGCTGACCACCTTCGCTCTCGTGATGGCGGCGACATCGATGCTCGCCGGGCGGCTGGCCGAGGCGAAAGGCCCCGCGAGGGTAGCGATCACCGGCGCAACGACCGTCGTAGTAGGGCTGACGGCCCTGACCGCGATGCTGGGCCGCACAGACGTCCTTGTCGTGCTGCTCGCCCTGATCGTGGTTGGAGTCGGCATGGGCCTCTACGGAGGCCCCACCCAGGCGTGGGTGATGAAAAGCGCCCCCGCCGGCGCTACTGCGACCGTCGCCGGCACCATGCAGTTGGCGCGAACCGCCGGCTTCGCGATAGGCCCCCTCGTCGCCAGTCTCGCGCTCACCACCTCCCCTCACGGCACCCTCGCCCTGATCGGAGCAACCGCGGGCGCGATCCTCGCCAGCGCGTGCTTTACCGTGACGAACCGGAAGCAGCGCGAGGCCCGTAACGCTTAGCCTGATTGGCGCCGCGCCGCGATTGACGGCGGTCGAGTCTTCCAACCGACTTCAGGGTGCAACAGCCGGGTAGTTCAACGGTGGCGTATCCGCACGGGGTCTCCGTCCCCGAATTGGTGAGTCAGAGTCGCTCGGTGCCAGCGCGATCCATATGACTCCGCGCGGCACCGTGCCGTAGCAGTAAGCTAGATCGGCCGCCCCCTCATGAGCAGTCCGCGCGCTACATCTACCGCGATAGAGCCCCGTGGGGTGGTGGACTTCGGATCGGGCGTGGGCGTCACGCGTTCTGATCAACGAGTCGTTGTGAACGCTAGGCGAGTTGGGCTTGCTCGTCCAGTAGTGCGGCGGCTTTCGCCTTCTCGGCGAGGACCGCGCGGAGCTCGTCCATCGACACCTCGGACATGTAGCGGCGGGTGACTTGCCACTCGTCGTGAGCGTCGATCACCACCGCTGTCGCCAGCCGGAGGAACGCCTCCGAGTTCGGAAAGATCTCCACGACATCGGCGCGGCGCTTGATCTCCTTGTTCAGCCGCTCGATCGGATTGTTCGACCAGATCTTCTGCCAATGGGATTTCGGGAACGGCAAGAACGCGAGCACATCGGTTTTGGCCTCCCGCATCATCGCCGCCACCTTCGGCATCGGCGTATCGAAACTGTCAGCGACCTGATCCCATTGTGCCGCAACGTCTTCGCGGTCAGTGTGCGCGAAGATCGTCCGCACCCCGGCGGTGACGACCGGCTGCTGCTTCGCCGGCACCACCCCATGCAGATTCCGCATGAAATGCACCCGGCACCGCTGCCACGCCGCGCCCGTGAACTGCTGCGCCACAGCAGCTTTCAGACCCGAGTGAGCGTCAGAGATCACCAAGTGCACTCCGTGCAGACCGCGTGCTTTCAAGCTGGTGAGGAAGTCCTTCCAGAACTCATACGATTCACTCTCACCGACCGCGGTGCCGAGCACCTCGCGGGTGCCGGTGTCCGACACCCCCGTCGCCACCACCAGGGTGAGCATGAGGCGGAGGTAACCCACTCAGCCCTGCAAGCCGCCACAGGCGACAACGCTGCCCTCGACTTCTTCGTTCGGTCGACACAAGCCGACGTCTGGCGATTCATCGCCCACCTCAGGCACCGGAGCACCGCGGACGATCTCACCCAAGAGACCTTCCTGCGAGCCATCAAGAGCCTTCCCCGCTTCACTGCCCAGTCGACGGCCCGCACCTGGCTGCTGTCAATCGCCAGACGGGTATGCGCCGACGAGGTGCGTCGCGCCATGTCGCGGCCCCGTATCGCCGGTACCGCCGACTGGGTAGCGGCAGCTGAAACCCGGCGCGCTCAAGTAACACCTATCCGCTGGCAGGAAATCGTAGAGACCAAGGTAATGATCGATCTGCTACCGGAGGATCGGCGTGAGGCACTGGTGCTCACTCAGATCCTCGGACTGTCATACCAGGAAGCGGCCGATGTGCTCGGATGCCCGATCGGCACCGTCCGGTCCCGCGTGGCCCGGGCACGCGAGGCTCTCGTCGAGGCAGCTTCCGCTAGCGACGAACACAGCCGCAGCGTCTAGCACCGGTTGGCAGCGACAGAATCGGCCGCCCGTGACGTCCGCCACAACATAGGCTCTCGAGGGAACTATTGTCAACGCGCGGACGACTGCTCATGTAGCAGTTCACTTACGTATCCGGAGATCATGCGATTCAGCGACCGGGGAGATCGAGGCAGATTGTGACCACCGTCGACGGCCATCCGCAGGATGCGGTCAAGGAGATCCACGACGACAGCGATGGCGTGCGCCGGATCCAGCTGGATGTGACCGGGATGACATGCGGTGCGTGCGCGGCCCGAGTGGAGCGCAAACTCAACAAGGTTGACGGTGTTCGTGCCTCCGTGAACTACGCGACACGCATTGCGACAGTCGACGCGGGCAAAAACCTATCCACCACCGAACTATGCGCTGTCGTCGAAAAAGCCGGCTACGGGGCTACGGCGCGATCGGACACGCCGCAGCCGATCCCAGACGCTGATGCGGAGACAGCAAAGAACCTATTCCGCAGGCTGGCGCTCGCTGTCGTTCTGTTCGTTCCGCTCGCCGACCTTTCCATCGTCTTCGCCGTGGTGCCCAGCACCCGATTCCCCGGCTGGCAGTGGCTGCTGCTTGCACTCGCAGCGCCGATCGTCACGTGGTGCGCCTCCCCCTTCTACAGAGTCGCGGCGAAGAACCTGCGGACCGGCAACGCAAGCATGGAGACTCTCGTCACCATCGGCATCCTCGCGGCGACCGGATGGTCTCTCTACACACTAATAACCGAGTCAGGCAACCCCGACTCTTCGCCTGGCGTGTGGGACGCAATCTGGCACAGCGATTCCATCTACCTGGAGGTCGCGACAGGGGTGACCGTTCTGGTGCTGGCCGGACGCTACTTCGAGGCTAGATCCCGTTCACGGGCTGGCGGCGCACTGCGGGCGCTCGCGGCAATCGGCGCAAAAGACGTGTCGATTCTGTTGACAGACGGCGCGGAAATGCGGATCCCGGCCGGCGAACTGAAAGAAGAGCAGCGGTTCGTCGTCCATCCCGGCGAGACGATCGGTACCGACGGCCTCGTCATTGAAGGCAGCGCTGGCGTCGACATTAGCGCGATGACCGGCGAGTCGCTTCCGGTGGAGGTCGAGCCGGGCGACGCTGTCATCGGTGGCACTACGGTGCTGGACGGGCGACTTATCGTCGAGGCGGCCGCTGTCGGCCCTGATACTCAGTTCGCAGGCATGATGCGGCTCGTTGAGGAGGCGCAGTCGGGGAAAGCGAACGCACAGCGTCTCGCAGACCGCATCGCAAGCGTGTTTGTACCAGTAGTTGTCGTTCTGTCGCTGATCACGCTCGGAGTATGGCTAGCGCTCGGAGAACCGGCCACCGCGAGCGTGTCCGCCGCACTGGCAGTCCTGATAATCGCCTGCCCATGCGCGTTGGGGCTGGCGACCCCCATCGCCGTGATGGTGGCTACCGGTAGGGGCGCACAGCTTGGAATCTTCCTGAAGGGGTACCAGACGCTCGACAGTTCCCGACTTGTTGACACTGTCGTGTTCGACAAGACAGGCACCGTTACCCAAGGCGTCCTCCGAGTTGGCGAGGTGCACACCGTTGAAGGGTTCGCCGACGACGAGGTGCTCTGTCTTGCGGCCGCTGTGGAGAACGCCTCGGAGCACTCAGTAGGCGCGGCGATCGTCGCGGCTACCGACGGCCGCGACCTCGAACCGGTCGATGACTTCCGGGTGGAGCCGGGTCGTGGCGTCTCCGGCGTCGTGGACGGCCGCACAGTGAGCGTCGGTTCACCGCGCTGGACGAGCCGGGCTGCGGTGGTGCCAGCAACCGTGGCGCGCCGATGCAAGGAACTCGAAGCCGAGGGCAAGACGGTCGTCTTCGTAATAGTCGACGACGCCATTGCCGGGCTGATCGCGGTCGCAGACCTCGTCAAGCAGTCCGCCGCTCCTTCGATCGCCGCGCTTCAGGCCGCGGGTCTACGCACGGTGCTGCTTACCGGCGACAACGAAGGGGCGGCGCGCACGGTGGCCGCAGAGGTCGGAATCGACGAGGTTCATTTCGAAATGCTCCCCGACCAAAAAGTGGAGCGGTTGCGGCGCCTGCAGGCCGATGGTCGGTCGGTCGCCATGGTCGGCGACGGCATCAACGATGGGCCTGCGCTCGCGACGGCGGACCTGGGCCTAGCGATCGGCCGCGGCACGGACGTGGCGATCAGCGCCGCCGACATCATCCTGGTGCGCGACGACCTGCGGTCCGTACCCGCGGCCCTCAGTTTGGCGACCGCCACCCAGAGAACCATCCGGACAAACCTGATCTGGGCGTTTGGGTACAACGTCGCCGCGATCCCGATCGCGGCGTTAGGTCTGCTCAATCCACTCATCGCGGGCGGTGCGATGGCGATGTCATCGCTGTTCGTCGTCACCAACAGCCTCCGCCTCCAGCGCTTCGGCCGGACGAAATAGGCTACGTCAGCGCGTGACGATAGAATTGCCGTGCGCGCGGATGGCCTGATCAATAACCTCGTCCGCGATATCCTCGTCAGCATCAATCCTCACCTGCGAGACACCACGGGTGTTGAGGTCGATCTGGACGGACTGGACGCCGGGGATAGCCGAGACATCCTTGGTTACCGTCTCGACGCAGCCGTTGCAGTGCAGTCCGTCGACGGGCACAGTGATCGTTGCCATGGATTCCACCAGTTCCTGATTGGGTTCGATTCTCCGTATCGAGACTATCACTGCATCCCGGTCCCCGACCTCGGAAAGTGCCTCGCCACCTTGGCTTTCAGTGTCGATCGGTGCGCGTTCAGTTGCCGATCGCCGCAGTGCCCTCGGATCACGGCCAGCGGCCAGCGTCAGCGCGCAGGTGAGGCAGAATGCGGCCGCGAGCAGGAGCAGGATTACCCAACTGGCGGGGCGAAGTACCGAGGCGACCACTAATCCGCCTGTGAGTGCGGCCGCGGCGGCAGCACTGGTCCACAGGATGCGACTGCGCGACCACCGAGCCCGCCCTGGAACAGACACCGGTTGCGGCTGCTCGCGGACAGCGCCGAGGATCCTGTCTGCGAGGTCGGGTGCCGGATCTGGGCCGACTGCGTCGAGCGCGCTAACAGCCGCCGCGTACGCGGTGCAGGCAGCGCAGCCCGCAAGATGCTCGTCTACGCGTGCGGAAGGGACATTCTCCCGTTCTCCGTCAAGACGAGCCGACATGGCCTCGCGCGCGACCTCGCACCGCATGCTGTCAGTATGCCTCAGGTCCGTCCGGCGGCTCCTCGTTAGGTCGGCAGGCACTCGAACGGGCGTCATTCAACGGCGCGACCTGGCGAGTTCCTCGAGCATGGCGTTGTAGTCGTCGAGTTCGGCGTCCTCATAGGTTGCCGCGTGCCGGTCGGCACGGCGGCCTGCTCGGCTATCTGATTTGGCCCACTGCGCCACGATTGCGACAACGACGATCAACACCGGGATTTCGCTGATGCCCCAGGCTATGGCTCCGCCAAGCCACTGGTCGTCGAGCCTATCGCTGATCCAAGGTAGGTCGAGCTGGCCGTAGAACTTGTCGCCAATGACGGTCGACATCGTCATCAGGGCGATACCGAAGAACGCGTGGAACGGCATGACCGCGAACAGAAGTCCGATGCGTGCTAGATACGGGATGCGGCGCGGTCCGGGGTCGATGCCGATGATTACCCAGAAGAACAGATAGCCGACGATCAGGAAGTGCAGCGTCAGCAGTACATGCCCCCAATGGTAGCGAGCGAACGTGCCGAAGATCGGCGAGAAGTACACAATGTAGAGCGACAGTACAAAGATCACCAGCGCGATGACCGGATTCGACAGTAATGCCGTCACCTTGGAGTGCAGCACTTTCAATACCCATTCCCGTGGTCCGGGAGGCCCTCCTGCCCGCGCGGCGGGCAGGGTGCGCAGGGCCAGGGTGGCCGGTGCGCCCAGCACCAATAGGACGGGAACAAACATATTGAGCGCCATGTGCTCGGCCATGTGGACGCTGAACATCGCCGATCCGTACGAACGGACGCCGGAGCACACAACGAGCACCAACAGGACGCAACCGGTCGCCCAGGCGAGGGTGCGACCGGCCGGCCACGTGTCACCGCGAGCCTTCAGCCTTCGCACCCCGATCAAGTAGGCGAGGGTCCCGACGATGGTGAGAAGACCAATGAAAAGGTCAAAACGCCAGAACGTAGCGAGAGTCCAGGCGGTCGGGGGGCCGGGCAGTTCGTAGCCTAGGAACACATCCCATGCGGTGAATGGATGGGTCAGGAGCCCGGGCGCGACCCGAGTATCCAGGACAGCCCAGCAGGCGATCGCGGTGAGCATAGCAACTGAGCCTGCAAGGTCGATGCGGCTTGTGTCCCGGCCTTTCCCTGTCGCGCGGAGCGCCCGCACGGACGTCAGGAGGGCGACGATCATTGCCACGACCATCACCCAGGACGCCTCCCCGAACGGCGTGGAGAAAAGAGACTCAGCAGGCAGCAGGAGGCCAAGCAAGGCAAGCGCCGACAGTAGGCCGACCGCATCGGAGACCAAGGTGATCCAGGCGCGCCGCCGATCGACAATCTGCCGATCGGCGCGGCTGTCAAGAACCGGTGCTCGCGCGGCGGCGACCCGGATACCGAACGAGACGGTGAGCGCCAGCGCGAAGAAGATCCCGAGCCCAGTGCTGTAGTCGTGGTTCGGGCCCTGACCCGCATTGCCCGCCACGAACAGTGCGGTTGCCGCGATTCCGGTCGGCACCAGGGCGACGACGTGGACCATCCACGACAGTGAAACCCACCCGAGCACTGTGACCACGGTCGCGCAGACGGCGAGGGTCAGCCAGGCGATTGACTTCTCGCTTATGGCGATTGCGTCGAACACATAGTCGGTCGACATCAATTTGCCCAGCGACGATCCAGCACCGTCTGCGGCCGCAATGATCACCATGCCCCAGGCGAGGAACGCGAGTAAGCAGGTTGCGCGGGCGAAGGTGCGCTGGGCCGGATAGACAGTCGCGTCAATGAATCCAGTGTCATCGAAACGTGCGCACGTGATCACATAGACGAGTGCACCAAGGCTGAGCCCTACGAGCCCAACTCCCGCGAAGTAGCCGACGACGTCGAGCACACTGACGAGGCGGCCCGGATTCGGGTCGCCTCGTTCAGCGAACCGGCTGTCGCCGACGGTCGCAGCGTACAGAGCGAGTGAAAGGAACCCGAAGAGCGCGACTCCCGCGAGTATCGCGCTGACCAGGCGCTTGTGCAGGCGAACCGTCCTCGGCTCGTCGGTGACGACGGTCTTCACTTAGTCACTTGCTCCTAGCCCGCCGGGGTTCGGCGTCGAAGGCCAGTATACGGGCCTGCCTGGTCAGCGGACCGCACTGAGGTGCCGATGAGCACGTCAGTGCAATCATGAGGAGAGGGGCATCAAGCCGGTCTACGCGATGACCCCTCCAGGGAGTCTCCCGCCGCTCGCCCATACGACGGGTCACGCGCGCATAGCCATGAAATTAGACCATTGCCAAGAACATGATTCCCATTCCAGCCGCCATGAACACCTGGCACAGGTCGCTGGAAAAGGCGAGCACGTCGCTCGACTCACTACTGCTGTCATAGGTCGCTCCGCTCACGTTCTGGTCATCCGGCAACTCGAGTAGCCGGATGTGAGTCGGCCTCGGCGGCCTCCCGTGGCGGCTCAGATTCAGGCGCTACTGGCGCGGTTGCACTTCTACGGCGGGCTGCTTGTTGCTCCGTTCATCTTGCTCGCGGCCCTCACTGGTGGCTTGTATGCGATGTCCCCCACCATTGAATCGTTCGTGTACCGATCTGTCCTGGAGGTCCCGGCGTCCGCCGAGCAGGTTCCGCTGCAGGATCAGATTCTCGCAGCACAACAGACTCACCCCGACCTAACTGTTGCGCAGATCTGGCCCTCGGATAAGGCTGGCGATCCGACTCGGATCTTGTTCAACGACCCCAATATCGAGGCTGACGAACAGCGCGCCGTGTTCGTCGATCCCGGAACCGGTCGGGTGATCGGTGATCTACCCAGTTACTCCGGACTGGGGGAGCTTCCATTGCGGCGGTGGGTGTCAGGGCTTCACGAGAACCTGCATCTCGGTGAACCCGGATTCGTGTACTCGGAACTTGCCGCCTCCTGGCTCTGGTTCCTCGTGCTCGGCGGTACGTTCCTGTGGTGGCGCTCGGTGAGGCGCCGCAAGCGCAAGCTGCGCGGCCCGATCCCCCGCATGCTCCGAGGGCTGCCGTCGAAGAAGGGCTCCCGCGTGCGCGCAATGAATCTCCATGCCATCACCGGCTCCGTCGTGGCGGTCGTCCTGATAGGACTCTCGCTCACGGGGATCACCTGGTCCAACACTGCGGGCAAGAGCGTCAACACGATCGTGGCAGAGATGAACTGGAAGGCAACTCCGATCGCGACAAAGGTCTCCGCCGCCGAAACCGTGCCTCTGGACACGGCTGGGCAAGCTACACGGGTACTGCAAACCGCTCGCGCCGAGGGCCTGACCGGGCCACTGCGGCTGTATCCACCGACCGCGATGGACGGCGGTTGGAAGGCATCCGAGCTGTGGGTGCCCGGTCGAGTTGCCTCCGATCAAATCTCCGTCGCAGGAGCTACCGGGCGAACAATCGCTCGTCAGGACTTCGCTGACCTGCCTACATTCAGCAAACTCTCGTCCTGGGGCATCTACCTACACATGGGCACGATGTTCGGTCTACCTCTCCAGATCACGCTGCTCGCCGTTGCGATGGCGATAGTCGCAATCGTCGTCATGGGCTACCGCATGTGGTGGAAACGGCGGCCAACACGGGGTGGCATGGGGACCGCCTTGGGCACTTGGAAAGCGGTCGGCTGGCCCGTCCGCATCGGGGCGCTCGTGATCGCTCTACCCATCGGCTGGTTGCTACCGTACTGGGCCTTCTCGTTGGCCCTGTTCATTGCCATCGACGCGGCGATCCAAGCCAGCAAGCGACCGAAGCTGAGCTAGCTCGACGAGATGCAGCACTCGCAGGTCCCACCACTGTCGACACCGCCGTGATCCTCGCGAGCGCAGGGCGCGGGAACTCGATCGACACGGCATCCGACTAATCCTGTGAGGCGGCGGTCATCACTGAGCCGATCGCCGATGGTGAAGGGTGAAAAAACAATGATGGGTACAACAATCTCGAGGCGGGCAACGATCGCGGCGGTCCTCGTCACCGTAGGTGGAGTTCTCTGCTCGTGCTCCGGAACGACAGCAGATTCCTCGACAACGTCCGGCACGCCATTCGAGCCGGTGACGACGACCGACTGCGAGGGGCGCAACCCTCACCGGTTCGACACCGCACCGACGAAGATCATCAGTTCCAACAACGCCGGCGCGGATCTACTTGCGCGCCTCGGAGCCGGCCAACAAGTGTCAGGGGTGGGCTGGGCTCGCGGTCTCGACGCGCTCGCGCCTGACGTCCGCGACAAGCTCACCTCCGCCCAACGACTCTCGGACGGCAACATCGACAAAGAGAAGCTCCTATCCTCCGGCGCGCAGGTGTTCCTGGCAACGTTCGCGAGCATGGACATGATGGGCACACCCGAGCCCACGGCCGCGGAGTTCCAGGCCGCGAACCTGACGAAGGTGTTCATCAAGTCATCTGCGTGCGCGAAGTACCTCTCCGGTCCCCGCACCGATCTCGACCAGGTCTACTCCGACATCAGCGACCTGGCCGCGCTGACCGGTCACCGCCAGACAGGCGACGAGATGGTCACATCCATGAAGAAAACAATCGAGTCAGCTCGCGGCAAGATCCGATCCGGCTCAAGGACGCCGACTGTCTTCCATTTCGATGTCGCAGCGAGCAAGGACACGCTGACCACACCGGGAAACCGGCAGATCGCCAACGCGATCTACACCCTCGCCGGAACCACCCCGCTGGGCGGCCGCATCGACGGCGCGTTCGGCAAGTTCACCTACGAAGACCTCGTAGCCGCCGACCCGGACTGGATCACGATCGCCGTTCGACGTACCGGCGATGACACCTCGGTACGTGCCGCCCAGGATGCCGCGATCACCTCGCTCGAGGCCGACCCCCGAACCCGCGGACTCAAGGCGGTACGCGAGAAACGCTACATCCGGACCACGTCCGAAGACATGACGCTCGCCGGCCCCGCAAACGCGGAACAGGTCGCGGCCATCGTTGACTCCGTCAGCACATCTCGATAGCCGGACGGAAGCCGATTCCATGAGCACCAGCGAACAGCCTGCACCGTTGTACGGTGAGGACTACTACCGCGACCCCTACCCCCTGTTCTCGTCACTGCGCGAGCAGGGGACGGTTCACCCGGTCGCATTCCCCGCGATCGACGCCTGGCTCGTGACGGGCTACGACGCCGCGCACGCGGCTCTGGGCGACGACCGGCTCGGGAAGAACCACGCCCGCGCCAACGCGCGGTGGCATGCGAAGGCATCGATCATGCCCGAACCACAGCACTCGCGGCTGCAAGTCCACCTGCTACACCAGGATCCGCCTCGGCACACCGCTATGCGCGCGATGATCGCCGACCACTTCACGGCCCGGCGTTCCGAAGCGCACCGCGCCGGCATCCGCGCACATGTGCACGCTCTGATCGATGACCTCCCTGTCGGATCCGTGGACTTCATCGAGGGCTTCGCGGGCCGGCTACCGTTCTTGGCCTTGCGTGATGCGATCGGCCTACCGGACAACCTTGCGCAACAGTTTGACCCGGCATGGGGTGGCGTCGTAGCGCCAGTAGGGCCGGACGATCCCCGACGGCCCCACTACGAAGGGCTGCTACGCGGGCTGGAAGGCTACATTGCCGACGTCGTCGCCCACTTCACCGGCGGCTCCGGCGATCAGAGTGTCCTGCTCGCACGCCTGGTCCGCGAACACGAGCACGGCGATCTCACTTCGAATGAGCTGTCTTCGATCATCTTCCAGCTGCTCGCCGCGGGCCAGGACCCCGTGACCAACCAACTGGGGATGGCGATCCTGACGCTGCTGCGCCATCCCGACGCTCACGCGTGGCTCGTCGCTCATCCCGATGGCATCGATCGCGCCACCGAAGAGCTCCTGCGGTACGAGAGCGCCTTCGGACAGACCACCTGGCGATTCTTCACCGAGGACACCGAATTCGGAGATCACACGGTACCCGCCGGCGACTCGGTGATCATCTCCCTGATGGCCGCCAATCGTGACCCGGCGAAGTTCCGCTGCCCGGCCGAGCTCGACCTGCAGAGAACACCGAATCCGCACCTGGCGTTCGGCCACGGCGTGCACTTTTGCCCCGGTGCCCATCTCGCGCGCATCCAGATCCAGGAGACCCTCACCGCGATCACCGCGCGCATCACAGACCTGCGCCTCGACTGCGAGGAGACCGACCTCGAGTTCCTCCACGCCCCACTCGCTCGCGGTGTGACGAAACTGCCCATCCGGTACAGCGCGGTGAAACCCGCGTGAGCACATCAATCTCGAGAAACGACTCCGAAGACAAGCAGGCGGACCAAGTCGCACGCGAGATCCTTGCGGTGCTTCTGCCACGCAGGCGTACCACCGATGACGACGGGCCAACGCCTGATGACTGGCCCGTGCAGTTGGCGAAGATCCGCACCGCAGTCGAGCGGCGAATCCCGATTGACTTCATCATCCCGGGCTTCCCGTGCAAGTCCCCCAACCCGGCCAAAGTGGCCGGCACGCTGCCCGATGAAGCCGAGCGGGTCGCACTGCACGTTCTCAACGAGATCTGCAGCCAGATATCTCACGTTCATCCGCCAGGAGCACGGGTGACCATCTGCTCCGACGGTCACGTCTTCACCGACATCATCGGTGTCGACGACGAAACGATCGTCGAGTACAACGACGCCCTCGTGAAGATGATCGCCGACGAAGGCCTATCCCACCTCAGCACCTTCGACCTCCGCGAGATCTGGGGCGACGGAGACTTCGCCGCCAAACGCCACCAGCTCGACACCCAGTGGGCACCCGCGCTCGACGACATCCGCGCCGACGTCAAGGCCGGTGGCAACTCCGCCCGGCTCCTGCGCGGCATGACCAGGTTCATGATCGCCGACACCGTCGACTGGGCCGGAACAAAATCACAGCTCCAGAAGAACGCGAAACAGCGCGCTTACCAGCTGATCCGCTTCAGCACCGCATGGGGAAACATCCTCGATATCCACTTCCCCGAAGCGGTCAGGCTCTCCATCCACCCCCAGCCCCGGCTCTCACCGAAACTCGGCATCAAACTGATCGCACCGGACGACGACATCTGGACTACCCCCTGGCACTCGGTACTGGTCTACGACACCTCCGGCCGGCCGCGACTGACCAGTCACGCCGAAGCCCGCGCCAAATACGTTCCCGTCCATCAGGACGGCAGCCTCAGCCACTTCATCGAGCAGCCCCTCACCGGATGCGCCAACGCACAGGAGCTCCCATGACCGACGTCATTAGCGCACAGCCCTCCAGAACCGTCGGAATCGTCCTCTTCGATGGCTTCGAGCTCCTCGATGCCTTCGGCCCCGTCGAAATCCTCAGTGTGCTGCCCAAACACTTCCGGCTGAGCTTCATCAGCACCAACGCGCGCACCGTCCAGAGCTCTCAGGGCGTCTGCGTCATCGCGGACACGACCATTGCCGACGCTGAGCCGGTCGACATACTGATCGTGCCCGGGGGGATCGGAATCGAGCGACTCGTCGCCGACCAGAGGGCACTAGGAGCCCTTCGCGCGCTGGCGGAAACCGCGGAGATCGTGGCCTCCGTGTGCACGGGCACAGCAGCACTGGCAATAGCGGGAATCTTGGACGGTCGCGCAGCTACCAGCAACAAGAAGGCCTTCGACTGGGTCAGATCGTTCGGTCCGAACGTGGACTGGAAGCCTCGGGCACGGTGGGTGACCGACGCGAAGTTCTGGACAGCATCCGGTGTCGCCGCAGGTATGGACATGACTGCAGCGCTGATCAGGCACTTGCATGGTGACGAGACGGCGCAGTACGCGACGGAGATGATCGAGCTCGAGGTGCGGACCGACCCGCACGATGATCCGTTCGCGATCGTCTCCCCTCAGACGTGACCGGGTTCGAGCGATCCGTCTACATCATCGACCTCGACGGGACGATCTACAGCAGTGAAGTCCCCATCTTCGAGGTAATAGGCATCGTCAATCGCCTACCGGCGAGCGACACCTACTACTTGTCGAACAGCGATGTCGCAGACCAGAGGACGATCGCTGCCAAACTTGAATCCATGGGGGTACGCGACGTTGCCGTCGCGAACATCCGGACAGCGCTCGACCTCGCCCCAGCATGGATTGCGGCACAGTACGGCCGCCAGCGCAAGATCTACGCCCCCGGCAACGAACAACTGGCTGAGCACCTCGATGCCGCCGGATTCGAGGTGACGGCACAATCGAATCACCGATGGCCGGTATCAGACGGGATTTGCGTCCTGAGCTCCATGACCGGCACTGCCGGAAGCATCGCTGCGTCCTACCGGCTCGGGTATCCGGACCCGGTTCCGCCAGGGCTAGCGCTCACACACATCGACACCGTCCTTTCCCGCGAAGGGCGCTACATTCCCGGACTCGGGCACGCGGTTATTGGCGCCGGACTCGACCCGGGCGCTCTGCCGCACATCGGCAAGCCCAGCACGTACGGTGCCTCGGATCTCGGCATCGACCCTTCACGACACAGGATCACCGTGATCGGCGACGCAGACATCACAGATGGGCAGCTAGCCACCTCACTCGACGCGCTCTTCCTTCAGGTCCGGCGCCCGGCGCTATCACCGGTACCAGCAGGTGTGATCCCTCGCCGAATCTGATGATCTTCACTGTAGGGCAGGAAGCGGGGAGCCCTACCCGGTTGCTACGTGATTAGAGGGAGTCGCTGCCTCAAGATCAGCGCGGGCCCGCGACACCCTGGAGCGGACAGTCCCGATCGGCACTCCCGTGACGTCAGCAGCTTCGGCGTAACTGAACCCAAGCACTTGGGTCAGCACCAACGCCTCCCGCCGCTCAGGAGACAGGCCCGATAACAAGTCAAGAACGCTCGCGCGGGTCTCCAACCCCATCCCCGGCGCAACGCACGTGGCCTCGAACACAGCCTGGACATCCTGGCTCGCGAGCCGAGGCCGCGCCCGCGCATGCCTGCGAGCATCGACAACAACCCGACGCGCGATGCTAATGAGCCAGGTGCGCGCCGAGGACCGACCTTCGAAACGATGCAAAGCTCCGATGGCGCGCAAGAAGGTTTCTTGCGCCAGGTCCTCGGCGTCCTGCGGACCGCTCAAATGACAGATCACGCGGATCACGTCGCGTTGGGTCGTGCGGATGAACTCCTCCAGCGCTGCGCTCTCACCGCGCCCAGCAGCGAGCGCCAGCTCGGTGAGCTTCGCGTCCGCGCCGGATCTATGCGACATAGCCCATATGAAACCAGGCCAGGAGGCACACGGGTACCTCCAGGGGGTAACAAACTACTACTCTGCGTAGTTGGCGCTCACGGCTTCGCGGGATTCCGTAGCTGCCGATCGTCCTCGACGGATAGCGGTGGCCACGACTAATCTGATCAATTGAGTAGCACTTCGACAGGTAGGAGGGGCACGTGAGCATCGACTGTGATCACGCTCGTGAGGCGCTCTCCGCGGATCTCGACGGAGAGCAGGGCGCCGCGGATGCGGTGAACGCACAGGACCATCTCAGCAATTGTCCGGCATGCCGCAACTGGTACACGGAGATGACGAGGATCAACCGTCGTTTGCGGCTCACGGCGGTCCCTGACTCCGCGCCGACACAAGGTTTCACCGACCGCGTGCTCAGCCTGATCGACCTCAAGACGGTGTGCGGCTGCGGCGACCGGTGCGGTTGCTCCGAGCCGTGCGGCTGCGGTGACCTCTGCGTGTGCCGACAAGGCGCGTGAAACTGGGAACCTCGAGGCCCCGCCGTGCGACTAACTGTATGAAGCGGCCCCTGTGCCGCGGTCGTCAGCATGTCGAAGGGAAACCCGGTGGCTCATGCGCTCGTCTCACGCCTAGCAATCGCGATGATGGTCCTGTCGGTCGTGATCGGATCTAGTACCTCTGCTCCAGCAACCGCCGAAGTCGGCGCTGCAGCAAGCAGTGTCGCGCGCTCGCGCGGCTAAGGGGATTGGAATGCGGACAGCGATAGCCGGACCGGATCCCGTCTTGCTCAGACGTGTCATCGACTTTCACCACGACCTGGCAGCACAGGCTCGCACTATCAGGACCGCAGGTGAGTTGCTCCGGCACATCCCTCTCCCGGTAGATGCCGAGCAACTCGAACGCTCGGCCGAGGACGCCTTGAGGACATTGGCATCCGATCCCCGACTGCAGGCGTGTTGGCCCCCTGTGGACCCGATGTCAGTGAGCCATGACCGACGTGAAGCGCTGCTCCGAGCCAGCGGAGTGTTTTCCGCCGCTGGCTTTCTCGGCCTCTCGTCAGTCGCCCTAGCTACCGTGGTTCCTATCATTGCCGCACTAACGGCAGTCGCGGCGTTCGTTATCGCGATCATCGCTGGGTGCGAGGCTGCGTGGACAGCGGCGTGCCGGCCGGCCCGAGCCAGACAGGAGTTCGCCGCAGGTCTACTCGCGGCCACCGCGGAGATCGGCTCGTCACGGCGGCATGAGGCGACGTAGTAGGTTCCGGCCTGTGCCGGGTTGAACGGCTAAGAGGCGTGTGACCGCAAGGCACGTCTGACGAAGTGGCCGCCTGAATCGTGCTTGAGCGCAGCTCCTCTCACTCCCACGTCAAGAGACATGCGTCATTCGCTGTGATGCGCTCAACTAGAACTGTTCGCACGGTGTGCCGATTCGTCTCGACGCGCCGTGTAGGTAAGCCAATCCCGATGCTCCGTGATGTCGGTGTCCTCTTCGGTGACCAGCGCCGCCAATCTGGCCTGACAGGGCAGTGGCCGGCACGATGATGCTGCTCTGTAATCCCTAGTACCAGTGACTATTAGGACATTGACTGCTAAAATCAGCAGTATGCTTCCTACGGGTCCCCCGGACGATCGATAGCTTCCGCCGGATCACCATCCCAGCGAAGGTCGCGAAGGCGTCCGGGGTGCGGCAGCCCTCGTGGGTCCGAATCGGAGTTGTCGCTGACCAGAGGATCGTCGAGATCGTTCCCACTCGCGGCCCGCGCGGGACGAAGCCCTCCGTACGAGGCAATCCGGATCGCCCGCGCAGGCTGCGGACGTCACGACAGATCGCGCTGCCGGCGGCGGTCCTGGAGTCGGCCGGTCTGGATATCGGGAGCGTAGTGGCGTTCCTGGCCCTGGAGGACCGCATTCATCTGTTCGCCGCGTCGCGGGTCATCGCGCCGGAACCGACGCCCGTGGTAACCGTGAGGAAGAACGACAGGTGACGGCGCGGCGGCATACCCGGACGGTCCCCGCGGAGGCGAGTCAGATCCCGCTGTTCGAGGTCCCTGTCGTCCCGCCGGCGGGTCTCGTCGACGCGGCAGTGGTCACGGCTGCGGAGCTGGTCCTCGATAGCTCGGTGTCAGTGTTGCCACGGACCGAACTGTCGGGGCTTCGCGGGTATCCGGTGGTCCGATGGTCATCGACCGTCGTCGAACGGATGTCGACCGGGGCGGGACCGATGCTCGACGCGCAGGTCCTCGAGCTGTGGGAGATGTGTCCGGCGGAGGGCGCTGGAGCGCCGCCGGCGGCACCGTTGAGCATCGTCGGGTTCGTCGCGACCGGGCAGTGGAAGAGGGCCCTGTATGTCGCCAGCGAGCTTCGCGGGTTCGGGGAAACCGTGGTGCTGACCGAGCGGCGGCCCACGGCGTTGAGCTTGACGGCGGCGGACCTCGCCGGCGTGAGCGTGGTGCACACTTCTCACGCCGGCGAGGAACTGTTGGTGCGGGGGTCGAAGGTTGCCGATCCGCCGCGGATCGTCGCGGTGCGGTACTGGGAGGAGCGGCTATTCGCTCACGCCCTCGCGACCGGAGTGCCGATTACGCCGCAGCCGGCTCCGGCTTGAGGTCGATCCACTCGGACAGGGCACGCTTGCGCCCCCAGTCGCCATTGGTGATCTTCTCGATCTCAATGTTGTATTCGCGCGCGGACTCGCACATCGCGGTCCACGTCTGCGGACCGCTGTGCGTGGCGATCGCCGTCGCCATCCCTCGCCCGAGCGACGCGACTGCGGCCACCGAGTGGGAGAACGCTGCCGACTCGGGCTTGTCCGCGGTGCGGATCCACGTCAATGTCCGGCCGCCGCAGAACGAGCAGTCGCAGTACCACGCCGCGTGTGTCTCGTCCTTGATGAAGTGCCGCTCGAACGCCGTCAGCGACGTGTACGCAAGCAGCTCGGGAACGATGAACGAGACCGACGCGCCCCCACCACCGCCCTCGCGGATGGGGTAGATGTGCCGGTACCTCGATGACGATCCCAACGCGGCGCCGGCGGCGCCGTACGCCAGTGCACCCAAACCCGCGGTGTCGCTGCGTAGCAGCATCACCGGTGTCTCGGCGCCCAGGACGTTCACCAGTCCCGCGACGGCGTTGCGCCGGTCGAACGGGTCGTCGGTGTCCTCGACCATCAACGCCACCGGCAGCCCGTGCACGTCGATCGCGCCGCGCAAGACGTCAGCGTCATGCGTCAACCACCGGCCCGCGATCGGCAACGCCGCGATCACCTTCTCCCCGAACCGCGCGGCAGCCTCGAGCGTGCCCACCAGTCCCGCGGTATCACCCTCGGCCACATACCCTGAGTCGGTCAGGGCCCAGCCCAGACCGGCCCGGCGCTGCACGGTGATCCAGTCCTGCGTCGGTGCCGCGTCCGCGGTCTTGCGATGCTTCTTCCCGCTGTAGAGGTTGGCATCGAGCAGCAGCGACGCTTCCGGGCACCTCTTGAGGGTCTGGTCCGCCGCCGTAGTAGCGACCGCCACCCTCGACGTGCGGGACTGCCACGGCACGGTGTAGACCGCGCCGACACCTTCCGCCGCGATCAGAGCGCGGGTCGGGTCGATCAAGGTAGTCGGGACCTGAACGAACAGGTCCGTCGACATACCCTCGAGCCGGTTCTGCCCGACCTGGACGGGCCGGGCCCCTCCAGCCCGATCAGTGCTGGTGGAATCGGTAGTGCGATCAGAGTCGCGACTGTCGTTGGTCAACGGTGCCTCCTCAAGGCGTTGTGGATGAGCCACCACGCCGAGGTCCACGTCGCTCGCCCACACCAACCATTGCGGTGTTTGGCGAACCCGCGCACACCGTCTACCATCGGAGACGTCATCCAAAGACATTCGCAACGGTCACAGTATCGAGGGCCTGAGCCCTCGGAGCGGTGATTCAGTTGTTCAGCGGAGCCCGGTTCGTCTGCAAACGAGCCGGGCTTCAGCTGTCTCTATTCTAGAGCCTGCACATGACAGGTCCCGGACGTCGTCACCTTTACGTCACCGATGGCCCTACCGACGCGAGGAGCCCCCAGGCCGATGGCCTTGGGGGCTCCTCGCCGACGACATTGTCAGCAACTAATCACATCTGTGGAGGCTAGGGGATTCGAACCCCTGACCCTCGCCTTGCAAAGGCGATGCTCTACCAACTGAGCTAAGCCCCCTTGTGTGGTTGTGCACCCACTGCTGGGCACCGTCCCACCGCCAAACTACGACCTCGTGGCGGACATGTCCACCACAGCATCCCTGCTGGTCAACCCCTTACCGAACCTGTCAGCTGGAGATAAGATTCGACCTGCTGATCGACCGACTGGAGGCGAACCAGATCCTCGTCGCGCGCAGCGCGCCGACCTACATGCCCCAGAAGCTGCGGCCCGAGGCGAAGTTCAGTGGGATCACGATCAGCGACAAAAAGGTTCCGTACATCTTCCTGGCGCGCGAATCGGATACCGAAGAGCCGTACGGCCGACAGGTGTTCACCCTGACGCTGCTCACTGGGAACAGTCGAGGAGATCAACGCAGCCGCTGATGCGTTCAAAGTGACCCCTAGCGCAATGGTGGTCAGGGCGTGGCATCTCGGCAAGCTCGACGCATCATCCGCACGGGCTCGCCTCGCCGAGTTCTCGGCGCAGTACGCGGGCCGCCGGAAGCAGAAGGGCGCGAGCAAGTTCCTCCCCGTCAACGGTGTGCTGCGCTACACGGGCAAGGAGTACGCGTCACGCATGCTCGGGGCGCTCGACGCGGGCAGACTCCCCGCCGGCCAGTTCTACCGCGCGGTCTGCCTGAACAAGATCGATCGGTCCCAGCTCGGCGAGCTGAGAGCAGCCCTTCGATGATCGACAACTGGTACCTGATCGACAACAACGCGCTGGCGGCGTTGGGGAGGAATCGTCGCGCGACGGACTTCTTCCGGACCCACTGCCGAATCCCCAACGAAGTCCTCCACGAGGCGCGCGAATTCCCAGACTTGAGCGAACTCGCGGCACTCGAGTATGAGGCCCTGCCTGAGGTCGTGGGCCGAGTCCTCGTCCAGCTGAAGGCTGTCATGCGGACAGTTCCGATCGGTGAGACCGATCTCGTGGACCTGTACGCGAACAAGGGAAACGCCGACCCGATCATCGTGGCGTGCGCTCTCGATGCCCGAGCCCAGGAGGAATGCACGCTGATGCCCGCGACGTGGACGATCGTCAGCGACGACTGCGCGGTGCGCGCGAAGTCTCGTGACTTCGAGATCCCGGTGCTCTCCAGCGACGAGTTCAAGGACGTTGTCGACAAGTCGTAGGTGCCTTACGCGACGGCGCGTCGCCGCGCACGACACCGACCGGCGCAGCCGGACCCGGACAACTCCTCGAACCCATTCGAGGAGGATCACAATGCCCGCACCCGAACCCACGGCCGAGGCCCAGCTGGCCGCAGTGCTCGCCGAGTGGCACCACCACCGCGAGGCCATCGACGAGGCCGTCAGCACGACAGACTTCGCCACCGTCCGCGTCCTTGAGGAGCAGGAGGTCGACTGGCTCAACGACGTGGCTGCCGCGGCCGACGCGCTGCTGGAGGGCCGACTGCTGCTCCGCATCCGCGTCACGAACACCTACGCCACAGGCCCGAGCTTCACCCACGATCTCGATGTCGTGGTCGACGAGCCGGCTGACGAAGAAGCCCCCGACGACTGGGCCGCCGAGCATTTGCTCCAGTTCACCGGCGAGGGCCCTGAGTTCGCCGGTATCGAGGCCATCTACGAGGTGACCGTCACCCGCTGCGACCAGCGGCCGAGCCTCGTCGGCGTCTCCGCGTCCGCCCAAGGATGGGTGACCTAGAAAGTAACGGTCCGGTAACGAAGTTTGGAGCCATCGTGTAGGGTTGGCCGGGTAAGGAGCGCGAGGGGTCATCCATGGCCCTGGCCAGGCGCTTTATGCCGACTTCCTCTTCTGGCGCTCCTGAAGTTCCCCGCGTACAAACGCATTGTGTGACGTCAGCGCGGCTATCTCTCTGATCGGGAATTCTCGTCCGCGTTCACGACGCGTCGATCGTCGTGCGCTACGGTATGTAGCCGTATAGACACACGCCTTACGGAAATCCGACGACCGGGGAGGACGTGCAGGAAATGAAGGGGAGCTGCGTGGGACGATGGACGGGTGCCCGCACCCGATTCACGTCTGACCCAGCAGCAGCTGGAGGAGCGCCAGATGCGTCGTGACGCGTTGGCCACGGCGTTGGTCGCCGCGCGCAAGCGTGCGGGCCTGACGCAGACCGAGCTGGCTCAGCGGGCCGGGATGTCCAGGTCGGCGATCGCGCGATTCGAAGCTGGCCGAGCGTCACTGGCCAACGACTTCATCTGGTCGATCTGCAAGGCACTCGACATGAAGCCATCGGAGCTGTGGGCGCAGGCCGAGGCCGACCAGAGGGCCACGCAGACGTTGGAGTCCTAGCCTCCCTTCTCTTGCACGACCTCCCCTCGACTACGAGGGGGTACACCGAATTGCTCGTCACCGAGCTGCCGCGTCCGGTGCGCTCACCCGCACCGCAGGACAAGCGCGGCTATGAGCTGCTGATCATCTTCGCGCCCATCGGAGTCCCGGCCGCACCGGGTCTGTCGCTGCGCGCGGGCCTGCGCGAGGCCGCGCCGTACTTCGCGGCCATGGTCACCGCTGCCCTCATGTTCGTCGGCCAGATCGCCGCCGCGATGGTCTGGGGTGAGCGCGAGGGGCACAAGCTTCGCGACCTGCTCATGAAGTGGGACGCTGACTGGCTCACCTCGATCTCCGACCACGGCTACCTGAGTGTCCCCGGTCGAGTGCCCGCCGAGTCCGTCGCGTTCTTCCCCGGGTACCCGACCCTCGTCCGCGTCGTCGCCGCGCCGCTGCACATCTTCGGCGTCGACGAGTCGACGTTGATCGCCGCACTGCTGGTGTCGGTCGCCGCGTGCATCGCGCTGGCCTGCGGCCTCACCCGCCTCGCGATCGTTCTGGCCCAACGGTGGCAGTCCGCGCCGATCGGACTGCCGACGCAGCTCGCCCTGGCCGTCGCCGTCACCGTCACCGCGCTCGGCGCACCTATGGGCGTCATCTACGCCATGCCCTACAGCGAGGCCTTGTTCACCGCGCTCGCGGTCTGGGCGCTGGTCGCGCTCATCGAGCGCCGCTACCTGCTCGCCGCCGGCCTGGTCCTCTTCGCGGGCCTGACCCGCCTCACCGCGATCGCCCTCGTCGCTACCCTCTGCGTGGCGGCCATCGTCGAACTGTGGCGGTACTGGCGCGGGCGCCGCGCCGATCACCGGCCACCTGTGCCCTGGCAGGCGCTGGCCGCGCCGATGATCGGCGCATCCGGACTGCTCGCCTACCTCGCCTGGGCGAGCTACCGGACAGCCAGTCTTGGCGGCTACTTCGCCGTCCAGGACGCGGGGTGGGGCAGCGGCTGGGACTTCGGCCGGGCCACGTGGGACTGGTTGGCGCACAACACGACGGGGAGCCTGGCCGATGCGACCAAGCTCGGGTTCGTCATCACCAGCTGGGCAATGATCGCGGCCCTCGCCCTGCCCGTCTTCACAGTCTGGCCACTGATCAGAGGCTGGTTCCCCTGGCAGCTCTGGGTCACCGCCGTCGCCGTCGCCGGGATCGTCCTCGGCTCGGGAGGCACCATGCACGCCCGACCACGCCTGCTCCTGCCCGTCGTCCTGCTGCTGCTCGTACCGCTCGTCGTGCGCCTCGTGGTCGAGGTAGCGAACTGGGACGCCTGGCGGCGATGGGCCGGATGCGCGGCCACTGCCGCCCTCGGCGTCGCCTGGTGCGCCCTGGGCGTCGCGGTCAGCGGCACCATGCTCATCGACTTCAAATACGGAATCTAACCGAGAGAAGGGAACCCTCGATGACACACATCGACCTCTACGCCATCCACCGGCTCGACAGATCGGCACCACCGCAGGCGCTGGCCGCCGCGCTCACCGCGCAGCTCCAGAGCACCGACCCCCAAGACGCGCTCACCCGCGGCCGCATCGAGACCGCACGAGCGATCCTCGGCGACCCCGCCAAGCGCGCCGCCTACGACGCGCGTCTGGCCGAGCCCCGGCCGGTGACTGAGCAGACGCTGGCCCGGATCGCGGGTGGAACCGCGCCGACCGCACCTGGCTCAAGCAGCGGCCTGGTCACCTCGCTCGGGAAGCCCAAGGTCCTCGCGAGCCTCGCCGCGGCGCTGGCGCTCCTCCTGATCGTCGTCGTCACCGCCGTCAGCTGCAGTGGCGGCGACACCGGATCGAAGAGCGCCTCGACGAACTCCGGAGGCGCCAGCGAACTGGATGCCCTACCCGAATGCTGGAAAATGACGAGCGACGACGCTGCCGAGGACTTGGAAAAGTGGACGCAGAGCGCGAAGAAGCCTCCGACGACGGCACTGGTGCTCGACCAGGTCATCGATCTGCCAACTGAGTTCGCCGCGCTCGACGATGGTCGCCCCACCGGCACTTCGGTAATCGGTTTGCCGTTCGGCCTGACGCAGTTCCAGGACAGGAATATCGGTGTGACCGCCAATTCAGCCGCCGGGGGCCAGCGCTCTCAGGAGATAACAGTCAACGTCGCTGTCGTCGGCCAGGATGGGCAGGTCGTCTCCGTGCGCAAGTACACAGCCGCAGACCGGGACACCGCCCCGAAGCCCTTCGACCTGGCCAACTCCAGCAGCGGAGGGTACTTCCGGATCCAGGGCACCGGCGGCGTGGACATTCCCGCGTCCGCCACCGGCACCGAGAAGGACATGGTTTTCGCAACTGACGTCCTGCCGGACGCATTCGATCACGGCCGCGTATGGGTGCTGCTTCGAGACGGTTCGAGTCGCCTGTACAAGGGGCATCTGTACTTCGAGCGTGTGCCTGGCAGCCTCGCCGACCTCAACAAATGCGCCACGGAGAGTCCGAAGTAGCCACATCGGCAAGCACACCAAGTAGCAGAACACAGAGAAAGGTGAACACCACCATGAAGAATCGCATCCGCACAGCAGCCGCCGGTCTGGCCGTCGGCGCCCTCGCGCTGACCGGCGTCGGTCTGGCCGGCACCGGCGAAGCCGCTGCCAAGGTCCCGTCCCGCAACTACACCTGGTACGGCAACAGCCTCGGCACCCCGAGTCAGGCACCGGTCACCGTGCGAGGCAACACCCTGATCGTCTACGCACCGGCGGGCAAGCAGTTCTACCGCATCCACCAGACCCGCTCGGGCGGCTACTTCGACGCCCTGGGCACCCGCTACGTCCTGCACAAGCGGGCCCGTGGCGTGCTGTCGGGCCCCGCGCAGTGGGGCGGTCTGACCATCGGCAACAACAAGCTGGTCCCGCGCCGCTGATCTGTACAACAAGCGACCCCGCACCGGTTGGTGCGGGGTCGCTTTGTTCCTAGCCCAAGCTCAGCTCAGCGCCGGTGGAGCTGGCCCCAGGTCGAGCCATGGATCTCGACGCCGTAGTCGCCAGCCTCGCCGAAGAGTTCGATGCGCTGACCCGCGATGACGGCCTTCGCGCCATCGGCGGTCGGAATGAGGCGGCCGCTCTGCCCTGCGATGGTGAGAGTGCCGCCCTCGATGGTCACCGGCACCTGGCCGATGCCGGGAGCGCCCACCCCGCCGATCGGGCTGCCGACGACGAGGTTGTACTGGCCATCCGGCACACCGCTGGTTTCAGCGGCCGCGGTGCCCGCACCGAGTGCGATGGCCCCGGCTGCAGCGGCCGCGAGGGTGGCGGTGGTGAGGGTCTTGCTGATGATCTTCTTCATGGTTCTTACTCCTGTGTGTGTCGTTCTGACGATTGGGGTTCGGGTATACGTTGACTACTTGCTCGGTGGAACTTCGCTGCTGCTGCTCGCCCCCTCCTCGCCCGCCTCGTCGTCAGCGGGGGCATGCTGGAGTGCCACCCTCGCGAGCTTGTCGCCGATCAGGGCCCACGCCTCGATCGGTCCGGTGCCCTGCACTGGCTTGAGCAGCGTCACCGTCGTCGGCAGCTCTTCATCGCCTCCCTCGCCCTCACGCTGGGCACCGTCGGCGCGGCCCTGCTCTACCTGCGCACGATCACGCGGCGCGTGCTCGTCATGCAATGCGGCCACGACACCGGCGCCGAGTTCTGGCTGCGCTCGGCCGACGTGCTGGCCCTGGCCGGCTCGCTGATCCTCGTGCTCGCCTTCGGCGGCGCCGCGTCCAACGCCGACTGGGTGCAGCAGATCCGCCTCGTGCTCGGCCTGGCGCTGGCCGGCATCTTCGTCACCGTGGTGCTGGTCGCGAGCAACGTGTGGCGGGCCATTCCGGACATGGCGGCCACCGCCTCGGCCGCGAAGGAGGGCCTGTGACCACCACGCTGCACACCGCCCCGAGGCCGCCGGGGCTGAGCGCGCCGGGCCTCGGCTGGTTGCCGGCCGTCTGGCGCCACGCCACCACCTGGAAAACG
>WBZQ01000041.1_pt2 | contig 39585 bp, 39 predicted proteins | sample 5204251 | NCBI WGS metagenome assembly WBZQ01 (sample SAMN12412402, study PRJNA552823) | activated sludge metagenome | isolation source: activated sludge from nitrification reactor of wastewater treatment plant... | place: USA: Virginia | collected 2017-09 | reverse complement strand
AGAACCTGAGCGTGCATTGCCCGGATGTCGCCGTCCTCCGGTAGTTTCTCGTGGGCCGCTTTGAGGAGGTCATGTCCCTTATCGATGTTGCCGACCAGGGCCTCGGCGTATCCGACGGATGCGGAGTAGCTCGCGTCGTCCGGATCCAGCTTGCTGGCCCGGGAATACTCGGAAAGCGCACGCTCCATCTGCTCGTTGGCTTGCGGAATGTTGTCGTGTTCGATGCAGTCAATGGCAGCCTGTAGCCAGTCGTGTCCCTGTGCGCGGGTCGGTCGAGTGGTGTCACCGGTTGAGGATTGGTGTGGCCTATTTATCAGGGGGGACTTTTCTGTCGTGAGTAGTCGATCGCCATCGGCGATTCTCCTTTCCTGAGAAGAGTTGTCGAGGTGTCTGGGATGTCCAGATTAGGGATACGTGGGGGATGGTTGTCTACCGTTACGCCAGAACGATGTCCTCCAGCGCGAAATTTACCCTTGCGGTTGACCTCATTTATTGGGGCAAGAACCATTTCGCATATTCAACGGACCCCGGATCAGCCGGAGACCCGGACCGGACCTGTCAACTCGCCGCCGGCGCGGCTCGGTACCTGGGTGACCTGGCACAGCAGGATCGTCGCGCTGTATGGGTGCGACAGTCAATGGGCGGGACGAAGTCGGCGACGAGGGAAGGCGCGGGCACGCCGATCACGCTCAGTCGACCCAGAGGGGTGCGGAGCGGTTGGTACCGGCGTCCCAGCGGGCGTTGTGGACGATCACGCCGAGCGTGGTCACGGACACCGCAGGGTAGTGGATGTCGCTCGGGAACGTGATCGGGTGACGCGCGAGTTGCTTGCCGGTGACCGGGTCGATGACGGTCAGACCGTCGTTGTCGGCGACGATGACACCCGAACCTTGCCGGTAGGTGACCGCGTACTCGGCGGGATAGAAGTAGAACCGGTACCGCGGGTATGAGGTCACATACGGTTCGGCGAGGTCCAAGTGCCAGCGCTGAGAGCCGTCGTCGCCGAACCCGGCGAGGACCAGCGGTCCGCGTGTGTCTCCTGTCGATGCGCCGCAGGTCGCGATCACGAGAGTCGACCCGGTGTCGACCGCGGACGCACCGCAGATTCCGGTTGTGCCCGTGACCGTGCCGGCCCAGCGGGTGCCGCCGGAAACCGCGTCGCGGAGTTCCACGCGCAGCGGCAGCCTGTCGCATTGCACCGAGACCAGTACGCCGTCGCCGGCCGCCACCGCGGCGGCGTAACCGCAACTGTCGTCGGGCCAGTTCCGCTGCTCCTGCCATGCCGTCGACCAACGAGGCGTGCCGTGCGAGTCGGTGACCGTGACCTGCGTGACAACCTCGTCGCCACGGGTGAACACGAGGTAGTCCGTGCCCGCGCCCACCAGGACGTGGTCGCGTGACGGGGGATCGAACTCGCCGATCTTGCGCCCGCTGGACAGCCCCAGCGCCACGATACGTTTGCCGGCGGCCTTGACGTTGCGCGGCGTAGGTTTGTCGGTGCCCAGCGCACCCCACTGGGCGTAGCGCAGGTAGACGGAGTTGCCGCCGATGACGGGTGTGCCGAGCAGTTCGGCACCATCGCGTGCGAACTGCCACAAGGCTCGTTGCTCACCCGACAGCCGGGATGTCGGACCGGTGCGGCCCTCCACCACCATCCTGGGCGGCGCCTTCGATGACCCGTCGGGACCGGACTGCGCCGTCCGAACGGTGACCGTGCCCTGCGCTGACGACGCCAGCGTCACGGCCCGGTCACCGGCTCCCGCGGGTTTGCCCGTCAACTCGGTGGAGAACGTGGGCTGCCGCGCCGACGTGGCGACGCGCTGGTGATCGTTGAGGTGCGCCGGTATCGGGACGACCGCGGCCCAGACCATCGGCACAGACAGTGCCACGCCGGCCGCGGTCCCGACGGCCGGCCACCACACCGAATCGCGGCGGTCGTCGGGTCCGGTGACCACCGGCGCGAGCAAACCGTGCACAGCCAGCAGGAACAGAGCGAGCACCGTCAGCGTGCTGCGGCCGCCGACACCGGCACCACCGGGGGCGAAATGGTCGACACCGATGAGCAGGATCGTCAGCCCGGCTCCCGCCGCGACCCCGCCCGCGGCGGTGACCGCCCAGGTCGTGTGCCGCCACCACAGGAACACCACGAGGACGGCGCCGGCCAGCAATTGCCACGGTAGTGCTGTTCGCGGCGAGTGGCCGTACGACATCAGCCACTGCGGAAAGACGAACGACGCGACCAATGCGAGAGTGGCGGCGATCAGCGCACCCGAGGCAATCAGGTCGGCGACGGCGGCGGCCACCCCGCGCCACGATCCAGGCGATGCAGGGATCGTGCCGTGGGCGCTCATGCGCCCGATCGTAGGCAGATTTCCGGGATGATCGGTTGACGTCGATCAGCCGCATGACCTCGGCGCCGGGCATGATGGAGAGCGGACCACCACACGAAGGGACACACGAGATGGGCTCGTCCAAGCACCCCAACGCCACCCCCGAGACGCCGATGCTGATTCCGGGCAAGGTCGAGGACTTCCTCAACAAGTATTTCGCGCCGTTCGCGAACGCGAGCGCCAAGAAGATGCCGTTCTTCAGCGTCGTCAAGCATGTCGGGCGCACCTCCGGCAAGGCTTACGAGACGCCGGTCAGCTCGTTCCAGAAGGGCAATGTGTTGGCGATCGGGCTGGTGCACGGCAAGACCAACTGGGCCAAGAACGTGCTCGCGGCGGGTGAGGCCGACGTGAAACTGCCCAAGGGGAAGGTCGTACACATCACCAATCCGCGCATCGTGCCGGTCCGCAGCAATGCCCCCGAACTGCCCAGGCAGGCACAGGCCATGCTCAAGCGGTCCGCTGTGTTCGCCGCGGACATCGTCTGAGACGCCGACTCGCAGGACACCGGCCCGCAAGACGCCGACAGGCCCGGCCACCGTGAGGTGACCGGGCCTGTTCGGTACAGCCGATTTACTTGGCGACCGTGATGTCGTGCTCGTGAACGCCGGGACCTTCCGGGCTCACGGTGACATCACCGTTGCCGACCGAGCTGAGCGCCCGCAGCGTCCAGGTGCCCGGAGCGGCGAAAAACCGGAAGTCGCCCGTGGCGCTGGCCACGACCTCGGCGGTGAACTCGCCGGTCGAGTCGAGCAACCGGACAAATGCGCCGGCGACAGGAGCGCCCGCGGCGTCGGACACGGTGCCCAGGAGCACGGTCTCCTTCTCCACGTCAACGCCCGCCGGCAACTTCTGGCCCTGTTTGGGTGCACCACACATAACTGATTACTTTCCTTCTCCGAGTTCCACCGGCACGCCGACGAGCGAGCCGTATTCGGTCCAGCTGCCGTCGTAGTTCTTCACGTTCTTGTGGCCCAGGAGTTCCTGGAGCACGAACCAGGTGTGGCTCGAACGCTCGCCGATGCGGCAGTAGGCGATGGTTTCCTTCTCACCGTCGAGACCGGCCTCCTTGTACAGTTCGGCGAGATCCTCGTCGGACTTGAAGGTGCCGTCCTCGTTGGCGGCCTTGCTCCACGGCACGTTGATGGCGCCGGGGATGTGGCCGGGACGCTGGCTCTGCTCCTGCGGCAGGTGCGCGGGAGCGAGGATCTTGCCGGAGAACTCGTCGGGGCTACGCACGTCGACGAGGTTCTTGACGCCGATGGCCTCGATGGTCTCGTCGCGGAAGGCGCGGATCGAGGTGTCGGGATCGGCGGCCTTGTACTCGGTGGCCGGGCGGCTCACGGCGTCGGCCGACAGCGGACGGCCGTCGAGCTCCCACTTCTTGCGGCCGCCGTCGAGCAGCTTGACGTCCTGATGGCCGTACAGCTTGAAGTACCAGTAGGCGTAGGCGGCGAACCAGTTGTTGTTGCCGCCGTACAGGATGACGGTGTCGTCGTTGGCGATGCCGCGCTCGGACAGCAGCGCCGAGAACTGCTCGCGGTTGACGAAGTCGCGACGGACCTGATCCTGCAGGTCCTTCTTCCAGTCGAGCTTGATGGCGCCGGGGATGTGGCCGCCGTCGTAGGCGCTGGTGTCCTCGTCGACCTCGACGAAGACGGTCTTGTCGGCGTTGAGGTTCTGCTCAGCCCATTCGGTGCTGACCAGGACGTCGGAACGTGCCATTGTGGTGTCCTTTCGAAAGACAGGATGTCTCGATTTTCTTGGATCTTGCTGGTGGGGAGTCTGCAGGCCGACGGCACGGAGAGGCCGGGACGCTGCGGGCGTGGACATGGCTGTCCTTCGAGATGCACCGGGAACGGGACACTTCTGGGTGAAAGCGCTCACCCGTCGAGCGGAACGCGGCGCGGTCGCTGATCAGCGACAGCAACAAGTGGCGCAACGACAGAAGTCGATCGCGCGGCGACGGGTGAGAAGGAACTCACGGCGCTGTTGCATGGGGACGAGACTACAGGAGCCTGTTGCCGCGCCCACACCCACGGGGTGCGCGGCACCACCGGACATGCTCGACTACCGGATGGAAGCGCAGGTCAGAAGCTGTTCAGGCTGAGATCACGATGATCGGAACGGCCCTCGATGAGGATGTCGCTGCCCGCGCTGGTGACCGACGACGGTGACATCCCCCACGGCATCGGGATGGGTGGGAGCGCGATCGTGAACCGCTTGAGCACGGCCTGCAGCAGGTCCGCCTTGGCCGGGTTCGTGTCCAGATCGCCGGCGTCGGCATGCTCCTCCGGGCCCTTGTACAGCCCGTACGCGGACACCCGCAGGCGGCCGTCGCTGAGCGACAGGTCGACCAGCACGCTCACCCGGACCGTTTCGCCGGTGAACCCCGAGGCCGACGGGGAGGTCGCCGGGGTGGGCAGGCCGCCGGGCGGGGTGGGCGGCACGGCGACCGTCCCGTTGAGCACCACCCCGTGTGAGCGTGTGAGGACGCCGTCACCGGGTCCGCCGGCGCCGGCCTTGCCCGGTTCGGCAGGGGTGGTGACGTACAGGTCGGTGATGCCCAGCAGTCTGCCCAGGTTGGGGGAATCGAGCCGGACCGAGGCGGTGACGTCGTCGGCGGTGAGGGTGTCGCCGGAACCGAACCGGAAACCGCCGCCTGTGTCGGGCCTCACGGCACCGGTGAGCACGGTCATCTCCGCGAAACAGCCGCCGCGGGACTCGCAGCCTTCGATCGGCACCCCGCGGGCGGTGATGATCGAGCCGGAGAACTCGCCGTCGCGGGCGTGGTTGATGAACGGGAAGCCCTTGAGGGTGACCTGTGGTTCGTAGTCGACGCGCGGGGAGGTCAGCAGCGCCCGCGCCAGCGATCGTTCGGCCCGCACGGCCAGCGCGGCGTCTGTCAGATACGCCACCCCGGCGGCGGCGAGCACCATGACAATGATCACGATGAGCGGGCGGTTGTGCCCGAAATGCCGCCTTTTGCCGCTGGTGGGCGCGCCGGTACGACCTCGCGTATGCGCCTTGTTAACAGCCGGGTCCGACATTGGCGTTATTCTGTCATCTGTCGCGTACAAGGTGGTAAGGCGATGGACACAAAGCGGACCGGGTCCTAATACATTCCGGTCTGCCCGACGTAGCCGATCGGAGCTGCATTCGTGGATCTCCTGCTCCTCACCGCCGACCCCAACCCGGATTCGGTGCTGCCCGCACTGTCGTTGCTGGCGCACAACGTCCGCGTTGCGCCCACAGAGGTGTCGTCGCTGATGGAGGTCGGCAACGCGGATGTGGCGATCGTCGACGCCCGCACCGACCTCGCCGCCGCCCGCGGCCTGTGCCGTCTCCTCGGCAGCACCGGATCGTCGACACCCGTCGCCGCCGTCCTCACCGAAGGCGGCCTGGTGGCCGTCAACGCCGACTGGGGCATCGACGAGTTCCTGCTGCCCGCCACCGGCCCCGCCGAGATCGACGCCCGGCTGCGCCTGCTCATGGTGCGCACCCGTGGCCTGAGCACCGACGAGGCGGCCGGCAAGGTCACCCTCGGCGAGCTGGTCATCGACGAGGGCACCTACACCGCCCGGCTGCGCGGCAAACCGCTCGACCTCACCTACAAGGAGTTCGAACTCCTCAAATATCTGGCGCAGAACGCGGGCCGGGTGTTCACCCGCGCGCAACTGTTGCAAGAGGTGTGGGGCTACGACTTCTTCGGCGGCACCCGCACCGTCGACGTCCATGTGCGACGCCTGCGCGCCAAGCTCGGCAGCGAGCACGAGTCGCTGATCGGCACCGTGCGCAACGTCGGCTACAAGGCGGTCCGGCCCAACCGTGGCCGCAATGCCGCCCCCGACCAGGGTGCCGACGATCATGCCGACGACGACTTCGACGGCGCGGACGTGGACAGCATGGAAGGAGAGCTTGTCGCCGATGAGTGAGGTGCGGGTGGCCGATACGCTCACCGCCGACGAAGCCCGGTGGGCGCACGAGCTGATCGCGTCGGCCACCACCGCCGACGGTGTCGCGCCGCTGTCCGAGCAGGGCCGGCTGGCTGTCGACGGACTCGGCGACAGCACCGACGGTACTGTGCGGCACATTCTCCTACCTCACGGATATGCCGTCGTGGTGGTGGCTGCGGGTGACGGGTCGGCGATGATCGAGGCCGTCGTCGATCCGGAACATCGCCGCCACGGGTACGGCCGTGCGCTGGTCGAGGAGGCGTTCGCGCAGGCCGGGGAACTCGGTGTTCAGGCGAACATCTGGGCGCACGGTGATCTGCCCGGCGCCGCTGCACTCGCGACATCGCTCGGCCTGACCCGCAATCGTGAACTGCTGCAGCTGCGTCGGCCTGCGGGAGACGGCTCCGACCTGCCTGAGCAGGTGGTGGATGAGTCTATCGAACTGCGCACCTACAACGGACCTGCCGACGACGCCGAGATCCTGCGGGTCAACAACGCGGCCTTCGACTGGCACCCCGAACAGGGTGGTTGGAGTCTTGCGCAGATCCACGAACGAACCGGTTCCGACTGGTTCAACCCCGAAGGGCTGTTCCTCGCCTACGACCGGGAATCATCGCAGCTCTTGGGTTTTCACTGGACCAAGATGCAGTCGCCGGAACTGGCCGAGGTGTACATCGTCGGCGTCGACCCGGCCGCCCAGGGTCGCGGCCTCGGCCGGCTGCTCACCCTGGCCGGCCTGTATTACTTTGTGCGCGTGGGTGCCTCAGAGGTCATGCTGTACGTCGAAGGCGACAACACCGCCGCCCTGAACACCTACGAGAAACTCGGATTCACCCGGTACGCGGTGGATATCGCATACGGGTGAGAACACGCTCGGCTCACCGGGTTTCGAGGCTCCTCGCCTAGCGGCTCGTCGCGCCTCAACCGGCATCGGGGCCGGTGTATCAGGTGGTTGGTACGACTAGGGCCGGACTCCGGTGTAGACCCCTTCGGGGCGGAACCGGAGACGGCGTTCCTGGTACTCCTCGAGGGCGTGTGCGGTCCAGCCGGCCGTTCGGGCGAGAGCGAAGATCGTCTCGGCCGCATTGTCATTCATCCCGAAGCTCAGCGCCATGGCGGCGAGAGCGAGGTCGGAGGTGATGAATCCGTGATGCTCCTCCCGGGTGTCGATCGACCTGGCGACGACGTTCAGCGCGGCTACTGGCCGGGGGTCGGGAGGGTTTGCTGCGGTGAGGAATTCGATGATGCACTCGGCGCGGGGGTCGCGGTGCGAGTAGACGACATGACCGGTTCCCGGGATGGGGGTGTCGGCGGCGATGCGTTCGGAGACGGCCCTTTCCGGGTTGTCCAGGGCGGATTGCAGAAAACGGTAGGCCATCGTGGTCGCACCGCCGTGCATCGGTCCGTCGAATGCGCCCAGGCCGGCACTCAGAACTGCGTAGATGCTGCCGCGGGCGCTGGCCGCCACCCGCGCGGCCACGGTGCCCGCGGACAGGTCGTGGTCGGCGAGCAGGACCAGCGCGGCGTTGAGCAGGGAGGTTCGTTCGGGTGAACCCGGTTCGGTGGTCAGGTGTGGCCATAGGCGTTCGGCCACAGTGCCTTCGGGATCGACAACAGGTTCACCCACGGCTGCGATCGCGGTGGCCATGACCAGGGCGGCCGACGATGAAACCGATTCCGGGTCGATGCGATGGCGCAGAACTTCGTGGGCACCAAGAAGATCCACGACGATCCGGATGCGATCGAGGTCTCGGGCGCTGTCGCCGCACACCGCTCGCACCGAGGCGGCGACCTGCTCATCGGCCGGTTGGTCCGGCCACGGCACCTGCCATAGCATTCCCGCGACTTCCTCGAATGCTGTTGTGCGGGCGAGTTCCCGCGCATCAAGGCCGCGGTAGTACAGCGTGTCGTCGTGCAGGTGGGTGACCTGGGTCCGGATGCGTTCGACGACACCCGACGGTGGTCGGTTACGGGTGCCCGACAAGAGCTTCTCCACCTCGTCGACACCGAAGACGCTGCCATCGTGGCCGTCGATCCGGCTGCTGGTGAGCCGCCCGCGGCTGACGTACGAGTAGACCGTCGCCGGTTTGACGCCGAGGACCCTGGCGACCTGTTCGGTGGTCAGGTAGTCGCGCCCGTCATGGTGGATCGGGGCAGGCCAGCGCCGGGAATGTGTCCGCTTCACACATTGATTAAATCAACATTGACTGAGCTTGCTCAAGGTTGTCATCGTGGCGGGAGGGCAACCGCACCAGAGGAGCACACAATGAGCGAGACGATGATCGCACCACCCGGACTCAGCGGAGTCGTGGTCGCCGACACCGAGATCGGGGACGTGCGCGGGGACGAGGGCTTTTACCACTACCGGCAGTATCCGGCGATCGAGCTGGCCCGCAGCAGCAGCTTCGAAGAGGTGTGGCATCTGTTCGCTCACGGACACCTGCCCGACGAACCCGAGCTGGCTGCGTTCGGCAGGAAGGTCGCGACAATGCGCCCCATACCGGACGAGGTCGGTGGGATCGTCGCGTCGGCGGCGTTGCTTGGCGCGCCGCGAACCGAGCTGTCGGCGTTGCGTACGGCGCTGTCCGCGGTCGGCGCCGCAGCCGGGGCCCGTCCGCTGTGGGATGCGACCGACGAGCAGGCACTCGGTGACGCTCTGCGCGCTGCGGCGGTGACACCGACGCTGCTGGCGGCCATGTACCGGCTACGCAACGGTGACGATCCGGTGCCCCCGCGCGAGGATCTTCCGGTCGCCGCGAACTGGCTGTACATGCTGACGGGCCACGAACCCGCACCGCACTACGCGCGCGCCGTCGAACAGTACCTGATCGCGACCATCGATCACGGATTCAACGCCTCCACATTCACCGCGCGGGTGATCGCCTCCACCGGTGCGGATGTGTACGCCGCGATATGCGGTGCCATCGGCGCTTTCTCGGGGCCACTGCATGGCGGTGCGCCCGATCGGGCACTGGATTCACTGGATGAGATCGCCGCCCACGGCAACGCGGCCGGGTGGGCGCGGCAGCAGGTCGCCGAGCGCAAACGCATCATGGGATTCGGTCACGCGGTGTACCGCACCACCGATCCTCGGTCAGAGCTGTTGCGCGGCATCGCCGTTGAGTTGGGTGGCCCGCTGGTCGATCGGGCGCTGGAGGCCGAGCGAGCCGTCACCGATGTTCTCGCGCAGGCGCACCCGGACCGTCCGCGCTATGCCAACGTCGAATTCTATGCCGGAGTGGTGATGGAGAGCTGCGGGATCCCCCGGTCGATGTTCACCCCTACGTTCGCGGTGAGCCGCGTCGTCGGATGGTGTGCGAACATTCTGGAACAGTCCAAGAGCCGCAAGATCATTCGGCCGGCTGCCCGATATGTGGGTACTCCGCCGCGGCGGTGACCAGCGGGACCGGTCAGCCCTTCAGCAGTGGGATGAGGAGGTCGGCGGCGATCTCGGCCTCGCGGGCCAGGGGCCAGCCCGACAGGATCCAGGCGTCGACGCCGGCCTGTTCGCCGACCTTGCGCATCGCCTTGGCGACGTTCTCGGCGCTGCCGACGAAGTAGGTGCCGGTGCCCTTGCCCGCGATGTCGAAGGGAGGCTCGGCGGCGGTCCAGGTGGTCAGGCCCGCTGCCATGTTGGGGGCGAACTCCAGCGCCGAACGATCGGGGAGCTTTCCGGCGCGCAGGGCCTCGATGCGGGCGAGGACCTGCGGGTCGTCGCTGGTCAGGTCGTCCAGGCCGGGGTATCCGAAGCTCTTGAGATTGCGGTCGGCGGTGGCCAGCACCGTCTCGGGCCGGATCTGGGTGAGTTGCCACTCGAACCGGTCCCACGCCTCCTCCTCGGTCTCCCGGACGATGACGCTGGCGAGCACGCCGAACCTGAGGGTGCGTCGGCGTTCGGCGGCCGCGGTGCGGACCTTGTCGAACAGGGCGGTGAGGGCATCCGGTTCGGACATGAACGACAGGTACACGTCGAGTACGTCGACGGCGTGCTCGATGCCCTCCGGGGAGGCGCCGGTACCCCAGATCGGAAGTCCGCCCGGCTGTCGCGGCCCGGGGATGGCCGGCTTGTACCGCTTGTCGTAGGAGAAGAACTCACCCTCGTATGCGTCGGTGTCGTCGAGGTACAGGTCCTTCACCTTGGACCAGTACTCCGACGACAGCCGGTAACGCTCGGCCTTCGGGGTGAACTGTCCGTAGCGCCGCAGCACCGGGTCGGCGCCGTTGACCTGGTTGATGATGAGCCGGCCACCCGAGTACTGGTCGAACACCTGGGCTTCCTCGGCCATCAGCACCGGCGGTTTGACGCCGGGGTAGCAGGGGATGAGGAAGCGCAGGTCGGTGGTGTCGCCGATCAGGGCGATGGGTTCGCGGGCGGTGGTCAGCGCGCCGTAGAAGCCGAGCCGGTCCAGGGTGCGGGCCTGGTGACGGATGACGTCGAACGACGGGGTGACCCGCTGCTCTGGTTCCCAGGGCGCCTCACCGTCGGTGGGGTTGATGTACCAGAGGAACGCCGGGTCGCCGGGATGGAAATCGTCTGCGTCGCGCACAAAGGCAAGGCTAGCCTAGTTACTGCCCCGGTGAGCAACGGCAGTGGTCACACCGTACCTTCCGGTATCGCCCTTAACGCCCCGCGCTATTCACTCCCAGTTCACCTCGCGTCGAGAAGTCGGCCACTGGTCGCCCCTAGCGTCAAACCGGACACCGGCCCCGGGACTCCCGGGGCGCCGGTGACATCTGCCCCGACAGTCGTGTGCGGGCGCATGTGATGAGCGAAAGGCGACACCAGAGGTGAAGATTTCCCGTAAAGGCGCGGCTCTCGCGCTGACCGCGGCCGCGGCGACCGTGCTGGCGACCTCGTGCAGCAGCGACGGAGACAAAGCGATCAGCGGTGAGGGATCGACCGCACAGCAGAAGGCAATGGAGCACTTCAGCGACAAACTCGCCGAAAACACCGACATCATCCTGGACTACACCGGAAGCGGCTCCGGCGACGGCATCAAGAAGTTCATCAGCGGAGACGTCGACTTCGCCGGCTCCGACTCGGCACTCAAGGACGCCGAGATCACCGACGCCAAAGCCCGCTGCGGCGGCAACGACGCCTGGCACATCCCGCTCGTCGCCGGCCCCGTCGCCATCGCCTACAACCTTGAGGGCGTCGACAAGCTGACCCTGAACCCGCAGGTCCTCGCCGGGATCTTCGACTCGAAGATCACCAAGTGGAACGACCCGGCCATCGCCAAGCTCAACCCGGGCGTCACGCTGCCCGACACCGCCATCAAGCCGGTGCACCGCAGCGACAGCTCCGGCACCACCGACAACTTCCAGCGCTTCCTGCAGAGCGCCGCCCCCACCGCGTGGCCGTACGAGCACAGCAAGGAATTCCAAGGCAAGGGCGGTTCGGGCGCGGCCAAGTCGACCGGCGTCGGCGACACCGTGAAGAAGTCGCCCGGCTCGATCACCTACGTCGAGTGGGGCTTCGCCACCGAGAACAAACTCGGCATCGCGGCCATCGACTTCGGATCCGGCGCCGTCCAACTCAACGCCGAGAGCGCCGGCAAGGCCCTCGACGCGGTCAAGTTCACGACGCCCGGCAGCAAGGACCTCGTCGTTGACACCGACGCGCTGTTCGCCTCCCAGGAACCCGGCGCCTACCCGCTCGTGCTCACCCCGTACTCCATCGTGTGCTCCACCGGCTACGAGGACTCGGAAATCAGCAGCACCCTCAAAGAGGCCTTCACCAAGATCCTCGACGAAGGTCAGGAAGGCCTCGGCGAGGTCGGGTACGTGCCGCTGCCCGACGGCTTCAAGACCACGCTCCGGACCACCATCGACGCCCTGGACTCCGGCAACTAGGGCGTGCCCACGGGCCGAACCGGCGGGAGACCCGGTGCCTGATCCGGCGGGCGCAGGGGCGGCGTCCGCGTGAGACACTCGATACGTCGCGAGGAAGTGACATGACCAGGGCAGATGATCGGACCAGAACAGGGAGAACGATGACCTCCCTCACCAAGGGGCCGAGCCCGGACAGCGGCGACGCCATGTCCGGACACGACACCGGCGGCACCCCGCCGGACGGGAAGGGACGGGTGCTCGGCACCGACGGCGGTAAACGGCTCGGCGACGTCATCTTCAAGAACCTCGCCGTCGGGTCGGGCATGCTGGTGACCGCGGTCATCTTCCTGATCGCCGCGTTCCTCGTCGCGCAGGCCGTGCCGTCCCTGTTCGACAACAAGGCCAACTTCTTCACCTACCAGGGACAGTGGGTGACCTCCGGCGGCGACCTACGATTCGGCATCCCGCGCCTGCTGTACACGACGATCTTCGTGTCGGTGATCGCGCTGCTGATCGCGATGCCCGTCGCCCTGGGCATCGCGATCTACCTCACCGAGTACGCGCCGAAACGGCTCGTCGGACCCATCACCTACACGGTCGACCTGCTCGCGGCTGTTCCGTCGATCGTGTACGGCCTGTGGGGCATCCTCGTGCTCGGGCCGGTGCTGCAACCCATCAACGAATGGCTCGTCGGGCACCTGACCTGGCTGTTCCTGTTCCAGGAACCCGAACAGGCCACCAACATGGACACCGGCGCCACCCTGCTGACCGCCGGTATCGTGCTCGCGGTGATGATCCTGCCCATCATCACCGCCGTCACCCGCGAGGTGTTCGCGCAGACTCCCGTCGGGCATCGTGAGGCCGCCCTCGCGCTCGGTGCCACCAAATGGGAGGTCGTGCGGGTGGCCGTGCTTCCCTTCGGCAAGTCCGGCTACATCAGCGGCGGCATGCTCGGCCTCGGCCGCGCCCTGGGCGAGACCATGGCCCTGATGCTGATCATCTCCTCGGCCGGGCCGATCAACTTCAACCTCATGGAGAGCGGCGAGACCTTCGCCAGCAAGATCGCCCTCAACGCCGCCGAATTCGACTCACCGGCCAAGACCGGTGCGTACATCTCCGCGGGCCTGACCCTGTTCGTGCTGACGTTCATCGTCAACGCCGCCGCGCGTGCGGTGGTCAGCGGAAAGGCCAACTGACATGTCGATAACCCTCGACGACCACGGGGCCGTCCCCGTCAAGAACACACCGTCCGGATTCACCCCGCTCAGCCGCCGCCGGACCGTCACCGACAAGGTGGTGCGGGTCCTGGTCCTCGCCGCCCTGCTGCTCGCCCTGGTACCGCTGGTGTGGCTGACGATCACCCTCGTCAGCAAGGGCATCGGCCCCGTCATCGACCCCGAATGGTGGACGAAACCGCAGATCCGTGGCGGTGCGGCCAACGCCATCATCGGCACCCTCATCCAGACGGCGCTGGCCGCGGTCATCTCCGTGCCGCTCGGCATTCTGGTGGCGATCTACCTGGTCGAATACAGCGACCGGACCTCGCCGATGGCCCGGGCCACCACCTTCATGGTCGACATCCTCTCCGGCGTGCCGTCGATCGTGGCCGCGCTTTTCGTGTACGCGGCCTGGCGCACCACCCTCGGCATGGAACGCTCCGGTTTCGTCGTGGCCATCGCGCTGGTGCTGCTCATGGTGCCGCTGGTGGTGCGGTCCACCGAGGAGATGCTCAAGATCGTCCCGCAGGATCTGCGCGAGGCGTCGTACGCGCTCGGCATCCCCAAGTGGAAGACGATCGCGGCGATCGTGCTGCCCACCGCGCTGTCGGGCATCGTCACCGGCGTGATGCTCGCGATCGCACGAGTGATGGGCGAATCGGCGCCCGTGCTGATCCTTGTCGGATCCACCCGCGCCACCAACTGGAATCCCTTCGACGGCAGCCAGCAGTCGCTGCCGCTGATGATGGTGCAGGAATACGGCAAAGGCCCCGGCTCCTTCGACAACGTGTGGGGTTCAGCGCTGACGCTGGTCATTCTCGTGGCGATCATCTACTTCGGCGCCAAGGTCGTCTCGAAGGCGTTCTCCCCTCAACAGTCCTGACATAACCGGCATCTCCGCATGCCGGATCTCTCCCCAGAACGGACCGATCATGGCCAAGCGCCTCGACATCAAAGATCTGAATATCTATTACGGCAACTTCCACGCCGTCAAGGACGTGAGCCTGGAGGTGCCGCCGCGCAGCATCACCGCGTTCATCGGGCCGTCGGGCTGCGGTAAATCCACCGTGCTGCGCACCCTCAACCGGATGCACGAGGTCACCCCGGGCGCGTACGCCGTCGGCAGTGTGCTGCTCGACGGTGAGGACATCTACGCCAAGAACGTCGACCCGGTGAGTGTGCGCGCCACCATCGGCATGGTGTTCCAGCGGCCCAACCCGTTCCCCACGATGTCGATCCGCGACAACGTTGTCGCCGGCCTGCGGCTGCAGGGGGTGCGCAACAAGGCCGAACTCGAGGAGGTGGCCGAACGTAGCCTGCGCGGGGCCAACCTGTGGAACGAGGTCAAGGACCGGCTCGACAAACCCGGCGGCGGACTGTCGGGCGGTCAGCAGCAGCGGCTGTGCATCGCCCGGGCCATCGCGGTCTCGCCCGCGGTGCTGCTCATGGACGAGCCGTGCTCGGCGCTCGACCCCATTTCGACGCTCGCGATCGAGGACCTGATGGGTGAGCTCAAGAAGGACTACACGATCGTCATCGTCACCCACAACATGCAGCAGGCAGCCCGGGTGAGCGACCAGACCGCGTTCTTCAACCTCGAAGGAGTGGGGCAGCCCGGTCAGCTCGTCGAGATCAACGACACCGAGACCATGTTCACCCACCCGGCCAAGAAGGAGACCGAGGACTACATCTCGGGCCGGTTCGGCTGAGGTTTTCGCTGGTTGAGGTGTGAGGAGCGCTAGCGACGAGCCTCGAAACCGGGCGAGCCGACAATGTCATCTCACCGGGTTTCGAGGCTCCTCGCCTAGCGGCTCGTCGCACCTCAACCGGCGAAGGGGAAGGGGGCCCGAACCGGCGACGAGGGAGGCTGGCGGCTAGGAGGCGTCCTCGAATTGTTCGGGGAGTTTGCCGGTGGCCTGGAAGAAGACGCGGCGGCCCACCATGACGGCGTGGTCGGCGAAGCGTTCGTAGTAGCGGCCCAGCAGGGTGACGTCGACGGCTGCGGCCACACCGTGATCCCAGTCCCGGTCCATCAGGACCGTGAAAAGGTGACGGTGCAGGTCGTCCATCGCGTCGTCGTCCTCCTGCAGACGGGCGGCGGCCTCGTGGTCGAGGGAGTTGAGCACCTCGCGGGCGTTGTGGGCCAGGGCGATGGCCAGCCGGCCCATCTCGGCAAAGTAGCCGTTGACCTCCTCGGGGAGGGCCTTGGCCGGGTGGCGGCGGCGGGCGACCTTGGCCACGTGCAGCGCGAGGGCCCCCATCCGGTCGACGTCGCCGACGATCTGGAACGCGCTGACCACGCCGCGCAGATCACCGGCCACCGGTGCCTGCAGCGCGAGCACCGCGAACGCCTGTTCCTCGGCCTGCGTCGCCAGCGCGTTCATCCGATCGTGGTCGGCGATGACCCCCTCGGCGAGCGCCAGGTCGGCCTGCAGAAGTGCCCGAGTGGCACGCGACATCGCAGCACCGGCCAGCTCGCACATATCACCCAGGATCGTGTTCAGCCGCTGGAGCTGCTCTTGATAGGCGGTACGCATATGGTCCAGATTACTTGGCCGGGTGATCGGGTCGGCGAGGTCGCAATGAACGTCGCATGAACGTGCCCTGTCGCACATGCCGCGGTGGGGTGTGAGCCGCCGGGTTCACCGAGGTCAGGAGCAGGTGGTGTCGCCTGCGTTGGTGACGGTCAGGTCGTTGGGCAGGTTGCTGCCGCGGGCCGCGGGCAGCTTCTTCACCGACAGGGTCGAACCGGCCGCGGGCTGTTCACCGATGCTCTCGCTGTAGTCGTGGCCGAGGATCACCTCGACACCCGATTTGACGTTGCGGTCGGGCTGGATGGAGGCTCCCGGGATCATCGCGGCCACCGTCGCGGCGGCGTCCTCCTCACCGGTGCCGTACCGGACGACGGTGTCATCGCGTTGCTCGGAGGCGTCGGCGATACCGGGGATGACGAAGCCGAGCGGGGCGAGCAGGTCGGCGGCGGCGCTGGCCACACCCGCCTGGCCGGTGCCGTTGAGGACGCGGACCGTCACCTGGGTGGGATCGAGCGCGGTCGCCGACACCGTCTGCGGCTTGGCCGTGGTGGACGACGGGCTGCTCGAGGTGGAACTCGACGAGCCGGTCTTCTTGTCGTCCTTCTTCTTCTCGTCTTTCTTCTTTTTGTCCGACTTCTCCTTGTCGGCCTTCTTCTTGGCCTCACCCGGCAGCGGGTCGTCGTCGATGATGGCGTTGAAGATGGCGTTGACGTCGTCGGTGCGCGGGATCTCGTTGTTGGACCCGTCGGTGGAGGTGCCCGACGTGGGGATCGTCACGAAGCTGACCCGGCCGGCGTCCATGCCCTGCATCGACTCGGCCAGCTTGATCAGCGACTTGGTGTCGACGCCGTCGACGAAGCTGTGGTTGATGAACGTGTTGACAATGCCGTTGAGCTTGCCCGGGTTGGACAGCACATTGCCCGACAGCGTCGACCGCAGCAGAGACGACATGAACAGCTGCTGGCGTTTGATACGACCGTAGTCGCCGTTGCCCTCGGTCTCGATCTTGCGGGCGCGCACATAGTTCAGGGCGTAGCGGCCGTTGAGCTTCTTGGGACCTTTCTTACGCAGGATCCAGCCGAGTTCGTAGTCGTAGAGGGGGACCGTCGAGCACACCTCGACGCCGCCGATGGCGCGCACCACCTTCTCGAAACCGTCGAAGTCCATCGCGATGAAGTGATTGATGTTGAGGCCACTCATCGCGGTGAGCACCTGCACCAGGCATTTGGGACCGCCCTCGGCATACACCGAGTTCAGCTTGACCGCCTCGGCGGCCGGCAGCACGTTGGCAGCGTCGTAGGTGCCGTTGTCGTTGTCCCACGACGAGCAGTCGGGCCGGTCGACCTGCAGGTCACGCGGGAACGAGACGGCGACGACGCGGTCGCGGTCCGACGGCACGCTGACCAGGATGACGGTGTCCGAGCGGGCACCTTCGACGTCGTCGGCGCTGCCCGCACCCAGGGTGGAGTTCTTGCCGCCACGGGTGTCGGTGCCGACGATCAGATAGTTCTCGTCGCCGTGCTGGGCGTCCTTGTTGCGGATGTTGTCGTCGCCGGAGTCGAGGGCCTCGATGGACCGCCAGTTGCCGTTCACCGACTGGATGTAGCCCCACACGAATCCGGTGCCGACGAGCGAGAGGACACAGGCCACCGCCACCAGGATGCGGCCGGTGATGGTCGCGTCGCGGACCAGCGCCTTGCGGCGGGCGGCTTTCCCTCGGGCCGCGGCCACCCGGGTGCGGGCCGCGGCCAGGTCGGGGGTGCGTTGCAGCGGGCGGGCCCGGCCCTTGATCAGCGAGCGGGCCGGCTGCTCGGGCTCGGTGGCCGGCGTCTCGGCAGCTGTCTCGTCGTCGGCTGTGAGAGCTGCGACGGAGACCGGTTCGGTGTCGGCCGGCTCCGCGGTCTTGTCGGCTGCCGGCGGCACGGGGGTTTCCGGCGCCGTGTCGTCGCCGACGACCGGGATGAGCTCTGTCGGTGTGTCGTCCTGGCCGGACCGCGCGGGGGCGACCGGGGGGATGACGTCGAACGGGGCGTCCGACGGGGCGGGTTCCTGGCCGCGGGATTCGGCGATCGCACGCCGCCGGGTGGCCTGCTCGGACAGGTCGACATCGGCGTCGCGGTCACCGATCGTCGGGATGCGCTGGGTGACGTCGAGGCCGGGCGGCGCGACGGGTGGGCGGTTGCGGCCCTGCGGCGTACCGCCGGGCGGGGGCGGGGAGGTGTGTCGGCCGGGCCTGCCTCCGGGCCGGGGCGGGGGGACATCCCGGATCGGGGGCCGCGGCCGCTGCTCACGGCGGTCGCGCGCCTCGGCGTCGCGCTGGTTCTGGTCCCGGTCGCCACGGAACAGCGACCCGAACCGGTGCGCCATCGTCGGCGACTCGTCGGGCTCCGGCTGTCCGGCGTCGTCGAAGGCCTCACCCTCGGCGTTCATCTGCTCGAGCAGCTCACGCACCGTCATCCGGGAACGTCCGCGCACGTAGCGATCGTTGGTGCTGGGCTCGTGGAGTCCACCCGGGACGGGCGGGATCACCTGGGGGCCGGGACGGCGCGGCGGTTGCGGCCCTCGCGGCGGCTGCGGCGCGGGCCGTCCCTGAGGGCCGGGTTGACCTGGGGCGCCGTGCCTGCCCTGCGGGCCGCGTCCACGCTGAGGGGGCGGGCCCTGGTCGGGTCGGCGTCCGGGCGGGGTGTCGTCGCCGGTGTCACCGGAATGCGGACCGTCGGGTCCGGACTTCCTGCGGCTCACGTGCGTCGGCTACCTCTCGCGTCTGGAACTCGATACCCCGACCTTCAGCGCCTTACTGAAGTGCATCGAATGTACCCACTGGTGTGGGCATCCCAAACATCCTACCGAGCGCACCTGAGAAGAATCGATCGGCGCGGCCCCGCCGTGGTGCGCGTCTCAGTGATTCCCTGGTGCCGGCTCAGCCGCCCGAATGCATGATCTCGGCACCCTCGGGGACGATGTCCTCGTACGGGTCGTCGAGCCAGCCTTCGGGCAGGGCCACCTTCGCGGGCGAACCCTGCCGGCCGCGCGGGCCGTGCCCGTCGGTCGGGAACGGAGCATCCGCGGGCAGTGCGCCGACGAGTTCGCGCAGCTCATCGAGGCTGGTGACCAGCGACATCCGCGAGCGGATCTCCGACCCGGCCGGGAAACCGCGCAGGTACCAGGCGACGTGTTTGCGGATCTCGCGGCAGCCCTTGAACTCGCCGCCGCCCTCGAGGTGGTCGTAGTGGGCGATCAGCAGCTCGCAGTGCCGGATGATGATGTCCGACACCTGGCCCAGCGTCGGGGCCTCCGGGGCGGGACGGCCGTTCAGCAGCGCCGACAACTCGGCGAACAGCCACGGCCTGCCCAGGCAGCCACGTCCGATGACCACGCCGTCGCAGCCGGTGCGCTCCATCATCGCCACCGCGTCGACGGGTTCGAAGATGTCGCCGTTGCCGAGCACCGGCACGTCGGTGACGTGCTCCTTGAGCCGGGCGATCTCGTCCCAGTCGGCGGTACCCGAATACCGCTGCGACGCCGTGCGGGCGTGCAGCGCGACCGCCTTCGCGCCCTCGGCGGCGGCGATCCGGCCCGCGTCGAGGTGGGTGCGGTGCTCGTCGTCGATGCCGATGCGGAACTTGACCGTCACCGGGATGTCGGTGCCCTCGGTGGCCCGGACCGCGGCGGCGACGATGCGCTGGAACAGCTTGCGCTTGTACGGGATCGCCGATCCGCCGCCCTTGCGGGTGACCTTGGGCACCGGGCAGCCGAAGTTCATGTCGATGTGGTCGGCGAGATTGTCGTCGACGATCATCTTGGCCGCGGCGTAGGTGTACTCCGGGTCGACGGTGTACAGCTGCATCGACCGTGGGTTCTCCTCGGGGGCGAACGTGGTCATGTGCATCGTCACCGGATGCCGCTCGACGAGCGCGCGGGCGGTGACCATCTCACAGACGTACAGACCCGATACCGTGCCGGTGCGCTCGAGTTCGAGTTCGCGGCACAGGGTGCGGAAGGCGACGTTGGTGACGCCGGCCATCGGCGCGAGTACGACGGGACTCGCGAGTTCGATGGAACCGATGCGTAGCGGCTCCCGGGCGGGTGCCCGGGTGTCGTCGGAGGCGGCGAGTGTGGTGCTCAGGATGCCTTCTTTTCCTGCCGGGCCTTCTTGAGGGCCTCGCGGGCCAGCGAGCGGTCGCGCATCTCCTCGAACTTGACGGTGTCGCGTTCGAGCTGCTCGAGGAAGGCGGCGAGCTCCTCGCGGGTCTTCTCGCCCTCGGGGCCGAAGTCGTCGCGGCCGAACACATCCCACTTGCGCAGTACCGGCATCAAGACCTCGTCGAGGTGCTGGCGCAGGTCGTAGATGCCGTGCTTGGCCATCAGCACGCCGTGTCGGCGGAAGTTGGGCATGCCCGCGCCCGGCATCTGGAAGTTGGTGACGATGTCGGTGACCGCGCGCAGCGTCTGGTCGGGGGCGATGTCCATGCCCGCGCCGCAGACGTTGCGGTAGAACTGCATGTGCAGGTTCTCGTCGGCCGCGATGCGCTGCAGCAGCTTGTCGGCGATCGGATCGTTGCAGGCCTTGCCGGTGTTCTTGTGGCTGACTCGGGTGGCCAGCTCCTGGAACGTCACATATGCCACGGCCCGCAGCAGCCCCGCCTGGCCGCCGGCGGTGAGTTCGCCCGCGCGGTCACCGGCGGTCAGCTCCGGGGAGTAGCCGTTGGTCATGTGCGTCATCCGGGCCTGTTCGAGGGCCACCGGGTCGACGCCGCGCGTGACGACCAGGTAGTCGCGCATGGCGATGCCGTGGCGGTTCTCCTCGGCGGTCCAGCGGCCCACCCAGTAGCCCCACGCCGAGTCCATCGAGAAGTTGTCGGCGATCACCCGGTGATAGGACGGCAGGTTGTCCTCGGTGAGCAGGTTGGTGATCATCGCCGCCTGGGCGACATCGCTGAGCCGGGACTGCTCGGGGTCGTAGTCGACACCGCCGAGCGCGGCGAAGTTGCGGCCCTCGTCCCAGGGCACGTAGTCGTGCGGATTCCAGTCTCGTGCTGCCTTCAGATGGCGATTCACGTTGGCTTCGGCAACGGACTCCAACTCTCGTAGGAGTTCCAATTGCGTCAGTTCACGGGTCATTGCAGTCCTTCGGGCAGATCTGGGGTAGGGCCGGTCGGTGCCCTACCATACGGCACACTCCAGCGCACACCCAAGTCCAGGTTACGGTTCCGTAGCCAAGGTGTCAGTTGGGTGTGATCAGCGTGCCGGCGCCCTGCTACCTGGGTCCGCGGCGGAACATCGCCCCCGGTCCGGTCATCCATTCCAGCGCGGCGTCGTCGAGAGTGCCCAGCGCTTCGGCCTTTTCGCACCAGCGCATCGCCGCGATGCCGAACTTGAGCGGGTTGTAGATGTCCTCCTCGCGGCTCCACAGGCCGTCGCCCGCATAGGTGAGGATGGTGATGTTGGTCGCGGTGATGGCGGTGCCGTCACCGGGGTCGCGCATCGGGTTGTCGACCTCGCAGATCACCCGGCCGCGTTCGGTGTCGACGACGTGCCACAGCGACGGGTATCCGGTCATGTGACTGCCCGGGAAGGCGGTCATCGTCCGCCAGATCCATTCGCGGATCTCCTCGCGGCCGTGCATGGTGCCCAGGGCATGCTCGATGTAGTCGGCGTCCTCGGTGAACTGTTCGGCGAACCGGTCCCAGTCGCGGCTGATCGCGATCTCGGCGACGGTCTGCTGGAACCGGGTGAACGCCGCGTCCAGCTCGGCGGCGGAGAAGGGGGGCGGTGTCGATGTCATCCCCAGTAACCTAGCAAGCGCTAGGTTGTTCTGGCGACACGGATTCAGTAACCGGCGATGACCGGGTACGCATTCTGCAATGATCGTGACGCCCGCCCATCGGCGGTGCACGATGGTGAACAGCCCCTGCGGGGTTGTCGACGGTGATGGAGGTGCACGGGCCGATGGAGCGTCTGAGCGGGCTGGATGCGTCATTTCTCTACCTGGAGACGCGCTCTCAACTGATGCACGTGGTGGGTGTCATCGAGATCGACCCGTCGACGATGCCAGGTGGGTACTCCTTCCACGCGATGCGCGACGAACTCAGCCGCCGCATCTCCGCCATGCCCAACTTCCGCCGCAAACTCGACAACTCGCTGCTCAACATCGACCACCCGGTGTGGGTCGAGGACGCCGACTTCGACATCGAGAAGCACGTTCGGCGCGTCGGGGTGCCCGCACCCGGCGGTGAACGCGAACTCACCGAACTCATCGGCCACATCGCCGGCCGCGAACTGCACCGCAGCAAACCGCTGTGGGAGATGTGGGTCATCGAAGGCATGGCCAACGGCAACGTCGCCGTCGTGCTGCGGATGCACCACGCCAACGTCGACGGTGTCACCAGCGCCGAGATGCTCTCGCAGTTGTGCACCATCACCCCCGAGCCGCCGCAGCTCGACACCGACAAGATCAAGGAGACCGCGGGCGGCACATCGCGATTGACGATGGCCGTCGGCGGTGCGCTGAACTTCGTGCAGCGGCCGCTGGCATTGGCGCGGCTGCTGCCCGGCACGGTCAAGGTGCCGATCGGCTGGGCCAAGCGGGCCATGGAGGGTTCGGCGATGCCGCTGCCGTTCCAGGCGCCGGGCACCCCGTTCAACGCCCCGATCACCCCGCACCGCTCGCTCGCGCTCACCCAACTGCCGCTCGACGACGTCAAGCGTGTCAAGGACAGATACGGCGCCAAGATCAACGACGTCGTGCTGGCGATCGCGGCGGGCGCTCTGCGGTCCTACCTGCAGAACCACGGCGGGCTGCCGGACCGCCCGCTGGTGGCGATGGTGCCGGTGTCGGTGCACGGCTCCGATGAGACCGCGCTCGTGGAGACCGGCACCAACAAGGTCAGCGGCATGTTCACCCAGCTCGCCACCGATGTCGACGATCCGGTGGAGCGGGTGGAGCGGGCCGCCGAGCTCGCCCGCCGGTCCAAGGACCACCACGCCGACATCGACGCCAACATCCTGCGCGCGTGGGCCCAGTTCGCGCCGGGAGAGATTCTCCAGCAGCTGATGAAATCCTATGGCGGACGCAAACTTTCGGCGCTGCACCCGCCGGTGTTCAATGTGGTGGTCTCCAATGTGCCCGGGCCGCCGCTGCCGCTGTACTACCTCGGTGCGCGCGTCGTCGGCGTGTACCCGCTCGGCCCGATCTTCCACGGCCTCGGCCTCAACATCAGCGTGTTCTCCGTCGACAAGTCCATCAACGTCGGACTGCTCGGCTGCACAGAGCTGGTTCCCGACATCGACAAACTCGCCCATTCCTTCGAGGACGAACTCGCCAAACTCGTCGACACCTGCGACTGACATCGTCGGCGTGCGGGGTTTCGAAGCTCGTCGCCGGCGCTCCTCGCACCTCAACCGGCGGAAGGATGCCCATTTTCGCTGGTTGAGGCCGGTTGGTGGGTCGGGTTCGTTCCCTTCGCTGGTTGAGGTGCGACGAGCCGCTAGGCGAGGAGCCTCGAAACCCGGTGAGAGAACAGTGTCCGCAACTATTTCCGGAGTTCGTCCAGCCAGGTGCGGGCCGAGACGTCCGACGGGGAACGCCAGTCGCCACGCGGCGACAGTGAACCGCCCGAACCGATCTTGGGCCCGTTGGGCATCGCGGTGCGTTTGAACTGGGCGCCCATGAAGCGCCGCAGGAACTCGGCGAGCCAGTGGTCGATGGTGGCGGCGTCGTACTCGTTGCGGCGGTCCTCCGGCATCATCTCCGACCACGGGCCACGCGTGCGATCGCCCCAGGCGTGCCGGGCCAGGAACGCGACTTTACTTGGGCGGTAACCGAATCGGGTGGTGTAGTAGAGGAAGAAGTCGTGCAGTTCGTACGGGCCGACGGTGTCCTCGGTGGACTGCACGGCGCCGTCCTCGCCGGGCGGGACGAGTTCGGGGGAGATCACGTCGTCGAGGATCTCCTGCAGCGTCGTGGTGGTGCGCGCCGAGTACTCGCCGGTGTCGATCATCCACCGGATCAGGTGCTGGATCAGGGTTTTCGGTACCGAGGTATTGACGTTGTAATGCGACATCTGATCACCCACCCCGTAGGTGCACCAGCCCAGCGCCAGTTCCGACAGGTCGCCGGTACCCAGTACGATCGCGCCGTGATGATTGGCCAGACGGAACAGATGTGAGGTGCGTTCGCCGGCCTGCACGTTCTCGAAGGTGATGTCGAAAACCTTCTCGCCCTTGGCATACGGATGGCCGAGGTCGGCCAGCATCTGCTCGCACGAGGGACGGATGTCGAGTTCGGTGCCCGAGACGCCCAGCGAGTCCATCAACTCGTGCGCCCGGCGCAGGGTGGCGCCGCCGGTGGCGAAGCCGGGCATCGTGTAGGCCAGGATATTGGTGCGCGGCAGGCCGATCCGGTCAAACGTGTCGACGGCCACCAGCAGTGCCAGCGTCGAGTCCAGGCCGCCGGACACCCCGATGACGATCTTCTGTAATCCCGTGGAGCGCAGGCGTTGTGCCAGTCCCTGTACCTGGATGTTGCGGACCTCGCGGCAGCGCTCGTCGCGGTCGGCGGTGCCGGTGGGCACGAACGGGAACCGGGGCACCAGCCGGTGCAGCGCGCCGTCGGCGTCGTCGAGGGTGCCGAAGCTGAACGGTATGCGCCGCAACGGCTTCAGTCGCTCTGCGAAGTCCCCGGCCTGATCGCGCAGGCTGATCATCCGCAGGCGTTCCTGGCGCAGCCGGTCGAGATCGATGTCGGCGGTGATGATCTGATCGGCCATCGAGAACTGTTCGCTGCGCGCGAGCAGCGTGCCGTTCTCGGAGATGAGGGCGTCGGCGTCCCAGGCGAGGTCGGTGGTGGATTCGCCGTAGCCGGCCGCCACATACAGGTGGGCGGCGATGCAGCGGGCGGAGTGCCCGGTGCACAACGACTTCCGGTAGCTCTCCTTGCCGACGGTGACCGGGCTGCCCGACAGATTCGCCAGCACCGTCGCCCCCGCGAGCGAGGCCCAGGTGCTCGGCGGGATCGCCACCCAGCCGTCCTCGCAGATCTCCACATGCAGCGCGAAACCGGGGAGGTCGGTGGCCTCGAAGATCAGGTCGGCACCGAACGGCACCGTCTGACCGAGCACGGTGACGGTGTCGGTGACCGCATCGCGGGCCGCCGAGAAGTACCGCTGCTCGTAGAACTCGCGGTAGTTGGGCAGATACGACTTGGGCACCACACCCAGCAGTTCGCCGTCGCGCAGCACGGCCGCGCAATTGAACAGCGCATCACCCACATTCAGCGGCAATCCGACCGCCACCACCGGCCGCAGTCCACGACTGGCCTCCAGCACCTCGGCGAGCCCGGCCAGCGAGGCGTCGAGGATCGCGTCCTGCTGGACCAGGTCGTCGATGCTGTACCCGGTCAGCCCCAGCTCGGGGAACACCACCAGCGCCGTGTCCTGCGCGGCTGCCTCCCGCAGCAGCGCGACGGTGCGTTCGGTGTTGAACCTGGGATCGGCGGCCTTGATGACCGGCACCGCCCCGGCGACGCGGGCAAATCCGTGTGAGTAGACAGACACAGCCATGAGCGTAGTTGCTGACCGGACCTGAGTTTGCTGCTGAACCCGGAAACCGGGTCTTACGGCAAACTCACCGGGGCTTGCCGCCGAGCAGTGCGTCGATGCCGCCGGTGACGAACGTGATCAGCGCGGCGTACCGCTGCGGGAAGTGGTCGCTGCGGATCGCGGCGTGGGTGAGCGCGTCGACCCGCAGATTGGCGGAGAAGACCTGCAGCGTGGCGGCCAGCATGTTCAGGTAGGCGTCGTGGACGGTCGCGGAGTCGGCATCCGGATACAGTGCGGCAAGCCGCTCGATGAACTCGGCCGCGACACCGTTGTACTCGTCGGCCACCAGCAACTGCACCGGGTGCGCGGAATTGGCCAGTTGTGCGACGAACCGGAAGTAGCGGCTCCATCCGGGGCCGTCGTCGATCCGGGCCATCATCGGTTCGGTGAACGCCAGCACCAGGGCGTGCAGCCGATCGGTGCGCGGGCCGTCATCGGGAAGGGCGGCCAGGCGGCGGCGACGGTCGTCGTTGATGGGGCGGATCCGCCGCAGCAGCACCTCCCGGACCAGCTGGTCCTTGCCGCCGAAGACATCGCTGATCGCGGCCACCCGGGTACCGGCATGGTCGGTGATGTCCCGGACGCTCACGGCCTGATGGCCGCGTACGGCGAACAGTTCTTCTGCGCTGTCGAGCAGGCTCGTGCGGGTGCGCTCCCGATTGGCCTCGCGGATACCGGGCGTGCGGGGCGCCATCAGCCCAGGATGGGGTGTTCGATCTGTCCGACGCCGTCGAGCGTCAGGGTCAGGGTGTCGCCGGGCGAGACCCAGTTACCCGTCTCCATACCGCTGCCACCGGCCAGGGTGCCGGTGGCCAGCAACTCGCCGGGCCGCAGTTGCTCGGATTTCGACGCGTGCGCCAGCATCTCGCCGACGCTCCACCACAGGCCCGCACTCGACACGGTGCTGACGGTCTTCCCGTTGATGGCGACGCTTCCCGTCAGCGCGTCGATGCGGGGTAGGACCTCGTCGGGGGTGACTGCGGTCGCCGACATCGAGTTGGCGAAGTGCTTGGACTTCTGCGGCCCGAGGCCACTGGCCATCTCGGCGCGCTGCACATCGCGGGCGCTGAAATCGTTGACCAGGACGAACGCGCCGATCGCGGCGACGGCCTCGTCGGGGGTGGCATCGAGCAGCGGCGCCGCCAGCACGATCCCGAGTTCGAGTTCGTAGTCGAGCGCCGACGAATACGACGGTGCCCGCATCGGGGTGCCCGACGGCACGAACGTCAGGTGATTGCCCATGTAGTACTCGGGTTGCCGGTAGAACAGTGCCGCCGGCTTGAACATCGGGAACGGTCGCCGGGTCAGCTTCTCGATGAGGGACGCGGCCCGGTACTGCCCTGGATGGAACCGGCGTACGAGCCCGCGCGCCGCGTCGATGTTGTGTTGCTCGCACAGCAGGAAGTCGCGGAACGAGACCGGCTGGAACGGCAGCAGATGCTCGGAGCGCTCGAGGTGTTCACGCGCGAGCGTCAGTTCCCACTCGGGATCGAACACCTGCCCACCGAACGCCCCGGCGTCGTCGGTGTCCGCCCAATCACCGCCTGTCGACTGCTGGACGACAAGCCGCCCATCCCGGTGTACCCGCCGCAGTTTCATCGCCCGACCCTCTCACTTTCGGAACAGTTGTTCCGAATTCTATCCGGATGATGGAGCAGATGTTCCGCTTTGGCTGATCAAGGGCTGATGTACCGAACTAATGACTTGTATACCAGTCGTTAACGGGTAATGTGGCTGACAAAGGCGCTGTTAAGTTCTCGGGAGGTTGTTGATGGCAACGAAGCGGGTGCCGTATCCGGTGCAGCGCGCATCGTCGGACATCGGAAAGCAGCTCGCGCTGTGGCGGCGCATGCAGAACCTGACCGCGCAACAGGTCGCCGAGCGCGCCGATATCTCCCGTGACACCCTCCGGCGCCTCGAACACGGCGACCCCGGTGTGACGATGGCCTCGTTGCTCGGTGTGCTCCGTGCTCTCGGTGCGCTCGACCGGGCCGTCGACGCCCTCGACCCCATGCAGACCGATATCGGCCGCATCCGGGCCATCGAGTCCATTCCGAAGCGGGTCCGCCATTGACCGATCTGGACGTCTACATCGACATCGCCGGCAAGCCGCCCGGGCCGGGACCGACTACTTCACAGTGCATCGCAGCAGGGTGAGCACCACATTCACCTACGACTCGGCATATCTGGCGGGCACCGCCGGAGACCTCGAACCAGGTTTGCCGGTATCCGCCGGTCAGCAATACGTGGACGGTCTGCCGGGTGCCTTCGCCGATTCGTCACCCGATCGCTGGGGCCGGAATCTGATCGACAAACGTCGTCGTGCGGCGCAGCGGGAGGCATCGCAGCGGTTACCCGCGGCCACCGCGATCGACTACCTCGTCGGCGTCAGTGACATCACTCGGCAAGGCGATCTTCGTTTCGCCGACAGACGCGACCCGAAGAGCTTCCTGGCGCCGGGGCACGATGTGCCCAAACTGGTTTCGCTTCCGGAGTTACTGAACGCCGCAGACAACGTTTCCCGATCGGATGCACTGGCGGTCGGAGACCTCGATGCGGTGAAGAGTCTGCTCGACGCCGGGTCCGGCTCGCTCGGCGGTGCCCGGCCCAAGGCTTCGGTACGCGCGGACGACGGGCGTCTCCTGATCGCGAAGTTCCCGCATCCGGGCGATGAGTGGGATGTGATGGCATGGGAGAAAACAACTCTCGATCTGGCCGAAGCGGCGGGCATCACCGCGCCGAGGCGGCGGCTGACCAGGGTCGGTACCCGAAACGTGCTGCTCGTCGAAAGATTCGACCGATCCGGATCATTCCGGGTCGGCTACATCCGGGTGAGATCGAACTGTTCGCAGATGCCGTCGAGAACGGACTCGCTCTCCTCGGGGAGCTGACGTAATCGTCGGAATGAGCCCAGAGTTCGCCGGCGAACCCGGAAACCGGGCCGGCGGCAAACTCAGGCGGGGGCCGGGGTGGCTACCGACCAACGCTGGGGGATGCCGTCGTCGTGGGTGAGGATGCCGCGGACCTTCAGGACGGTGAGGTGGGCGTGGGTTTCGCGGGTGGCCATCCGCCGCAGGGGGAGCAGTAGATCGTCGAAGGGGCGGGACCACGACACCGAGCGGGCGATCTCCCACGCGGTGATCTCCGGGTCGGCCGCCACCGCGGCGGTGATCTCGTCGAAGCGTTCCTCGTGGTGCGCCAGCAGGGCGGTGACGCGGTCGGCCAGGCCCCGGAAGCGGTACTCGTGCGACGGGAGTGCCTCGACGTCGGGAAGCTGTTCGGTGTGCGCCAGCGACACCAGATAGGCGTCGAGCGGGTCGCCGGGCTGGAAGATCGTGGTGGACACGTTGGGGCTGATACGCGGCAGGAGGTGGTCGCCGGTGAACACGGTGCCCGCGTCCTCGTCGAGGAAACACAGGTGGCCGGGGGTGTGGCCGGGAGTCCACAGCGCGCGGACGTTCCAGCCGGGCAGGTTCAGCGGCTGCTGGTCGTCGAGCTCGACGTCGACGGTGCGTCCGTCCGGGAGCCGGGTGAACGAGCGCATCCCGGTCTCCGGAATGTCGGTGGGTGCACCGAGCCGGGCGAGTTGCTCTGTGGCCCAGTTCTGTTCGCGTTCGATCTCGTCGTCGTTGCGGAACCGCATGAACTTCGCGTCGTTGCTGTGCATGGCGAGCGTGAAGTCGGTCAGCTCGAGCAGTCGGGGTACGAGGCCGAAATGGTCGGGGTGCAGGTGGGTGATCGCGACGTACCGGATGTCGTCGATGTCGTGGCCGGTGGCGTGGATGCCGTCGACCAGCGCCCGCCACGACTCGTCGGTGTCCAGGCCGGTGTCGATGAGGGCGATCCCGTCGGGCAGCACCAGCGCGTAGACCAGGGTGTACCGCAGCGGCGACTGCGGCATCGGCACCGGAATGGACCACATTCCGGGCCGGACCTCCTCGATCGGCGGCATGGTCTTGGCGACCCATGCCTCGCGCTGACTGTGACCGGTGATCTCCACGGTGGACGTCATCGTTGTGGCCTCCTCAAGGACGCGCAGGGCTGCTCCTCCATGAGAGCACACATCCCGATAACCATTCGGGAAGGGTTACGATAGCCACACCGCGACCCACGCCGACCAGGTTGACCGGCACCACCGTCATCGGCGATTGTGGCGGAATGGATCGTGTGCCGCAGGGAACGCTGCCGCTGGACGGGATCACCGTCGTCGCCCTCGAACAAGCCGTCGCCGCACCACTGGCCACCCGGCACCTCGCCGACCTCGGTGCCCGCGTCATCAAGGTGGAACGGCCCGACGGCGGCGACTTCGCCCGCAATTACGACGCCGACGTGAACGGCCTGGCCTCCCACTTCGTCTGGCTCAACCGCGGCAAGGAATCGATCGTCCTCGACCTGCGCGACGACGCCGACAACGCCCTCCTGCACAAGCTGCTCGCCCGTGCCGACGTCTTCGTGCAGAACCTGGCCCCGGGCGCCGCGGCCCGCCTCGGCTTCGGTGCCGACGACCTGCGCGCCGGCCATCCGCGGCTGATCGTCGTCGACCTGTCCGGATACGGCGACGACGGCCCGTACCGCGACCGCAAGGCCTACGACATGCTCATCCAGGCCGAGACCGGCCTCATCTCCGTCACCGGCACCCCCGATGCCGCGGCCAAGACCGGGGTCCCCGCCGCCGACATCGGTGCCGGGCTGTACGTCCTCACCTCGGTGCTGTCGGCGCTGGTCCGCAGGGGTGTCACCGGGGAGGGGGCGACGGTGTCGGTGTCGATGTTCGACGCGATCGCCGAATGGATGGGCCACCCGCTCTACATCCGGATGTACGGCGGCAGGCAGGTCGAGCGCGCCGGCGTCGGTCACGCGGCGATCGTGCCGTACGACCGTTATCCCACCACCGACGGCGAGATCCTGATCGGAGTGCAGAACGAACGCGGCTGGGCGTCGTTGATGACCGACGTGCTGGGCCGCCCCGAACTGGTCGACGATCCGCGCTACGCCACCAACATCGCCCGCGTCGAACGCCGCGCCGAGGTGGACGGGCTCGTGGCCGCCGAAACCGCCAAGTTCACCACCGCCGACCTCGACACACGCCTCGCGGCCGCCGGGGTGCCCGCGGCCGAGATCCGCGAACTCGACGGCCTCGCCGATCATCCGCAGCTGAGCGCGCGCGACCGCTGGCGCACCGTCGGCACCGAGAAGGGTGACGTACGTGCGATACTGCCGCCGATGACCTTCGCCGACGTTGAGCTGGCGATGGGCGATGTGCCCGCACTCGGCGAGCACACGGACAAGATCCGCGCCGAGTTCGCCTGAGCGGCTACTCCTCCGCGGGTCCGCCGACCGGGCCGAACACGTACGCACCCGACCGAAGGAACGTGACCGGGGCGCGTTCGGCGCCGTTGACCAGTGGGGCGAGCGCCTCCCGCAGCGCGACCCGCCAGCGGGCGGCGACGATCGGCTCGGTGCGCCGCATCGACTCGATGTCGCTGGGCACCGGGACGACGACGGTCGCCGCGTCGGTGACGACCTCGGGTTTGCCCTGCGGATGATTGTGATCTTGCAGGTCGACGGTGTACACCACACCGGGACCACCCGGGTCGACCACGGGCGCGTCGGGGATGGGGATGTCGAGCGGCCACGACATGAACAGCCTGTCGGTGGCGTCGGTTCCGGCCGGCTCGATGCCGAGTTCCCCGTAGAAGTCCACCAGATACTCCCGCGGCCTGGCGCCGAGTTTGACCAGGTTGAAGTAGGCGTTGCGGGAGACGAGCGGATCGAACGTCCAGGTGATCTCCGACAGCCCACGGTCGATGGCCCACTGCCGTTGATACAGCTTCAGCGCATACCCGAGGTTGTGCCCGCGTCCCAGCCGCGACACCCCGGTGAGGTGACTGTGCAGGGTCTGGCCGACGGGGGCTCCGAAGAACCCGATGCTGCCACCGGCGAGCACGCCGTCGATGAAGGCTCCCACCACGTAGTTGCCGGTGTGCGCGAGCACCCGCAGGGACTCGATGTCCATCGTCCGGTTGGTGGGGTCGGGCCGCCACACGTCGTCGAAGACCTTGGCCAGCGCCGTCAGATCGGCGGCATCGGTGAGCTCCCGGATCACGACGCGCTCGGAGGCGCCGGTGCCGTCAGGCTGTGCGCCTGATGTCTGCTGTGCACCTGACGTCTGCTGTGCACGTGACGACTGCGACGGCGCAGAGTCCGCGGGCGAAAGTGCCATGCTGTCGATTCTGTCATCTGTGCCCGGTGCCGGTGCTTGTTATCCCGTAGCGGTGTGTCCGGGGGCGCCCGGCGAACCGGACAGAAACGACGGTGCGGTGGCGTGGGATGCTGGAGGACGTGAAACGCGAGCGAGGAGATGTGCTGCCCGTCCGGGCCGCGATCGCCCTCGCCGTGCCCGCCCTTGGTGTCACCGCCCACGGCTCGGCCGGTGGCGGATCCGCGTCGGCATCGGACCTGGTCCTGCTGTCCGGTGTGGGTGCGGTGGCCGCGATCGCCGCCGCGCCGTCGCACCGCAACGCGGCCGACGCCGTGCGGCGGCCCTTGTCGGCGATGCTGCGACTGGCCGTCGTGCTGTCGACGGCGCAGGTCGCCGCGCATCTGCTGCTCGCCGCGGGAACCCATCCGATGCCCGCGCACGCCTCGGGCTTGTCGTGGTCGATGCTCGCCGCGCACGCGGCGGCCACCGGGCTGACGGCCGTCGCCATCGCGGTGGCCGCGCAACTGGCGCAGGTCGTCGGCGCGGTGCTGGTGGCCGTCCGCAGGCTGGTGGCCGGGCAGAGCACACCGCAGCGGGTAGCTCGCGTCGCCACCGGCACGGCACGCCGGCTGTCGTCGGCGGTGCTGTCCGGTGCGGGCGGGGTCCGGGGACCTCCGGGAATGGTCGCAGCACCCTCACTGTGACCCCGCACGCCCCGGCCGAGGCCTTGGCGTGTTCCCTGATGTTGCCCGAAAGGCAGTGAATCCAACCATGTTTCGTTTGAATCGTTCGTCTGCGACAGCCCTGTTCGCCGTGGCCGCGATCGGTGGTGCGGGCACCACCCTCGGTGCCGGTGCGGCCGGCGCCCACGTCAGCGCCAACGCACCCACCCTCACCCAAGGCGGCTACGGGGTGGTGACCCTCGTGGTGCCCAACGAGTCCGACACCGCTGCCACCACCGCCGTCACCGTCACCCTGCCCCGCCTCAAGTCGGCGCGGCCCGAGGTGATCACTGGATGGAAAACCGAGGTCACCAAGGACCCGAAGACAGAGGAGACCACCTCGATCACCTGGACCGCACTGCCCGGCACCCAGGGCGTCCCCGTCGGGCAATTCGGCCAGTTCCGGCTCGCCGGCGGACCGTTCCCCGAACAGGACACCGTCGAACTGCCCGCCGTGCAGACCTACGCCGACGGCGAGAAGGTCAACTGGAATCAGCCGACACCCGAGAACGGAGACGAGCCCGAACATCCGGCGCCCACGCTGACGCTGCCGGAGGGCACGGGCGACGGGGGTCACGGCGCACCGTCGGCGGCCAAGGACGACGGCACGTCCGACACCACCGCACGCTGGCTGGGCGGTGCCGGTCTGGTCGTCGGCATCGCCGGTGTGGCGTTCGGCCTGCTCGCCGGACGGCGCGGCAAGGGAGGCGACAATGCGTAAACCGGTCGCGATCACGCTGATGTTCCTGCTGACGACGCTGTTCGGGGCAGTGTGGGCGGCACCCGCATCGGCGCATTCGTCGCTGAGGTCGTCGGTGCCGGAGGAGGGCGCGCAACTGTCGGCGAGCCCGCCCGAGGTGGTGCTGACCTTCAACGAACCCCTGCAGGAACAGTTCGCGGTGCTCACCGTCGTCGGGCCCGACGGCAACTTCTGGCAGGACGGCACGGCGACGGTCGACGGTCCGCGCCTGCGGGTCGCGCTGCGTCCGCTCGGGCCGGCGGGCACCTACACCGTCAACTACCGGGTCACCTCGGCCGACGGGCACCCGATCGAAGGACAGCGGCGTTTCACCCTCACCGTCGCGGGGACCGGTACCCCGGGAGCGTCGGCGACCGACGAATCAGGCTCCGACGGTGGAACCCCGGTGTGGCCGTTCATCATCGGTGCCGTCGTCGTCATCGGTGCCGGTGTGGGCGTGGTGTTCGTGACTTCCCGTCGCACGAAGAGCTGACGCGCCCGTGAACCCGACCGACGGCCGCACCCGGGCACTGCTGGTGATCGCCTGCGTGCCGGTGATGGCCGGCGGTCTGGTTCTGGCCGCGTTGCTCGGCGAGGCCGGGGGATCGGCGGACATCGTCGACGGGTTCGCCGCACCGGCCGTCGTCGCCCTCGCCGCCGCCGTCCTGCTGGTGGGTCTCGGTGGTCTGCCCGCGCTCGGCGCCACCCCGTCGTCGACGGCGATCGGCGTGACCGGGGGAGTCTGGGCGGCGGCGTCGCTGGTGGCGGCCTGGACCCGCGCCGCCGATCAGGTGGGTACCGGGATCGGCGAGGTGGGTGTCGGGCAGTTCTCCGAGGTGATGAGCCACGGCGCACCCGACCTCGTCGCCGCCGTGTGCGCGCTCGCTGTCGTCGGCTGGGCATGCGCCGACCTGCTCACCGGTACCGGCATTCCCGTGCAACTCGTCGCGGTCCTCGGCGGCGTCGGCCTGGTGGCCGTGGCGATCTCGGCACACCCCGGCACCCACGCGGTGATGCCGGTGCTCGTCGCCGTGCACGCGCTGGCCGCGGCCTGGTGGTGCGGCACCCTCGCCGCGCTGGTGCTGACCGTACGTGGGCGGTCGGGCTGGGCGAGCGGCCTGCCGCGATTCTCCGAACTCGCCGCGTGGGCGGTTCTCGCGCTGGTGCTGACCGGTGTGGTGTCGGCGGCCATCGAACTCGGGTCGGTGCCGGCGCTGGTCACCACCGGCTACGGCCTGGTTGTCGTCGGAAAATCGGCCGGGCTGGTCGCGCTTGTCGCGCTGGCCGCCCGGCACCGCGCCGGCTGGGTGCCCGACGCGGCCCGGCACCGAAGCACGCAGGCCCAGTCCCTCCGCCTTGCCGCGGTGCAACTCGCGGTGATGGCGGTGGTCCTGGGCCTCGCGGCGGGGTTGTCGGTCACAGCCCCCTGAGATCGGACTACTTACATCTTGCTGGGCCGTTCGGCGTCCCAGACGGCGTTGAGTTCATCGATGATGTCGGTGGCCTGATGCAGCGTCGACAGGTGACTGTCGCCGGGCATCGGGTACAGCTTGGCGTCGGGCAGCAGCGACACCATGTGCTCGCCGTGTGAGAACGGGATGATGTGGTCGGCGTCGCCGTGCCACCAGCGCACCGGCACCTTGATGTCGGAGACCTGGAAACCCCAGTCGGAGGCGAACACCAGGATGTCGGCGAACGGGGCCTCCATCCGGCGGCGGCCACCGAAGATCAGGTCGTCGAGGAACATCGCCGAGAATTCGGGCCGGTTCAGCGCCTCACGGTCGGCCTTGGGGGAGGTCAGTCCGTACAGCTTGACGGCGGGACCGCCGAACGGCTTGGCCACCGACAGGATCGAGCTGAGGACGGTTCCGATCTGGGCACCGGCGACCCGCACCAGCGGCGCCGCGCGGACGCCCAGCTCCATCGCGCCACCGCCGATCCGCTCGGGACCGACGGTCGGTGCGACGCCGCCCAGGACACCGACGGTGACCACCCGGTCGGGGAAGACCGACGCCGTCGCCAGGGTGTACGGCCCGCCGCCGGACAGCCCGATGACGGCGAACTCGTCGATCGCCAGAGCGTCGGCGACGGTGATCAGGTCGTTCGGGAACTCGGAGACTGAGTTGTACTTGTGCGGGGTCGACGCCCCGACGCCCGGCCGGTCCAGACCGATGATCCGGAACCCCTTCTCCTCAGCGTAGGCGCGTGCCTGCAGCGGGATCTGACGACGTGCGCCGGGAGTTCCGTGCAACCAGAAAAAGGTTCGTCCACCGGGTTCGCCCCATTCGGCGAAGCCCATCCGCCGGCCTTCGCCGACCTTGATCGAGCCCTCGATCTTCGGGCGTTCGACTTCCATCATGAGAAACAGAATGGCATGACTTGTGTCACACTGTCACCGTCGGGTCCCACTGACCACCACAAACGTCCGGGTTTGTTCGTTTGGGTCCTCTCGTGCGGCGGTCCGAACGCGTACCGTTTGAAGTTGTGAGTCCTGAGTTGCTGCAGCGCACCCGGCGCAGCGTGCGCCACCTCGTGCGGCCGTACCCGCTGCGTGATCTTCCCGCCGGCACGATGCTTGATCTGCCCGGGCGCGGACAGACCTTCGTCACCGACTCCGGACCCAAGGACGCACCCGCGGTGATCCTGCTGCATTCGGTGCTCACCACCGGACTGCTGTGCTGGTATCCGGTGATCCCGGCACTCAACGAGCGTTACCGTGTCATCACGCTCGACCACCGCCGCCACGGCCGAGGCATCCGGTCCGACGACTTCACCCTCGATGACGCCGCCGACGACACCGTCGCCGTCGCCGATGTGCTCGGCGTCGACAGGTTCACCGCCGCCGGTTTCTCGATGGGCGGCGGTATCGCACAACTTATCTGGCGCCGGCACCCGGGCCGACTCAACGGCATGGTGCTGTGCTCGACGGGACCGTTCTTCTCCGAACAGGATCCACGGGCGCAGGCCGTCGCGGAGAAGGTCGGCCGCTTCTCAGCACCCCTCTACAAGGTGCTGCCGAAGTCGACACGTCTCGACGACACCGACGCACACACCACCGTCTGGGCGTTCCGCCAGTTCCTGTCCACCTCGCTCCCGGATTTCGGGATGTTCGGGGAAGGCCTGGGCCGCTTCGATTCCCGCGACTGGCTCGGCGACATCGACGTCCCTACCTCGGTGCTGGTGTCCACCCGCGACAAGGTGGTTCCGCCGTCGCGTCAGCAACTGCTGCTCGACGGTATCCCGGGGGCCCGGCGCTTCGAGGTGCACGGCGGCCACGCGTGTTGCGTGCTCGGCGCCGAGGACTTCATCGAACCGTTCGGTGCCGCCGTCGACGCGGCGTCGGTGCACGTCCCGCGCGCGATCAGATCGTGAGTGTGCCCGTGCAGACAGGGCCGGGCAGGGTCAGCAACAGTCCGCGATTGACCGACGTGATGGTGATGCGGGTCGGCCCCTTCGCCGGGATGTCATTGACGAAATAGCCGCTGTTGTCCCCGAGCCCGTGCTGCCAATGCCTCTTGTAGACACGGGATTTACCGGTCGTCAGGCTGGTGACCTTGATCGTCGTGTCCGACCAGTAGGGGAGGAAACTCTTGCTGTCGGAGTGGATCGAGAACCTCCCGGGCTCGGTGGTGTCGGTGGTGATCGTGGCGCCGCCGTAGGACGGAACATCGCTGAGGTTCGGGTTGGTTCCGTAGCAGTGCTCGGCTATGTATCTCTGGCGCACCGCGGCATCGGCCTGCGGCGTGGCCGTCCAGGCGAGAGTGGCGACCAGCCCCGCAGCACACAGTGTGGCCCCGGTTGAGATACGTTGTCCGGTCATCGTTGTCTCCGATCATGGAGTGAGTACCAGTAGGTGTTTCGCAATGGTAACGAAATTTCGGTCGTGAATCTCTTGGCGATCAGATGTAGCGAGTATGCGGTCAGTGCTCCGCGTCTGCCTTCCACCGATGGAGCGCACTACGGACTTTTCGTCGGAAGTCCAACAGATGTCGAAACTGCGATACAGTTTGTCCTGGTCACGAAGTCTTCGGGTCTGATTTCGTCGCGCCCGGCCACGAGCACTTGTGGCAGTGCATGGCGATAGCTACAACGAACCCCTGCTCGGCCGTGCTGGCTGAACAGGGGTTTCGTGTGCCCCCACTAGGATTCGAACCTAGGACCTGCGGATTAAAAGTCCGTAGCTCTAACCAGCTGAGCTATAGGGGCGCAGTGCCCCGCATCAGCGAGGCAGGGATGAGTGTACACGGATGGCGGGGTTGGTTTCCGGGGGGACCGGTGCGTGTCGCGATGCGGGTGCGGCGGTCACCAGTCGGCCATGTCGCCGGTGGCCAGACCGAGGAGTTCCAGTAGTTGGCGGTGGTCGGTGATGGTGTGGTCGGGGACGGTGTCCCCGTGGATCTTGGTGCCCTGGTCGGAGTCGAACATCATCGTCTGCATGCCGGCGTTCTGTCCGCCGAAGATGTCGCGGAACATGTCGTTGCCCACGTACAGGGTGTTCTCGGCCGGCACGCCGAGGGCGTCGACGGCCATGTCGAACAGCCGCCGGTCGGGTTTGCGGTAGCCGTGATCTCCCGACACGATCACCGCTTCGAAGAAGTCGCGGATGCCGACGGCGTGCAGCTCGCCGCGGGCGTAGCTCGACTGGGCGTCGGTGACGATGGCCATCGGGATGCGCCCGTGCAGTATCGAAAGCACCCTGCGCACATAGGGATACAGCTTGAGTCTGCGCCGGGTCACGCCCCGGTAGGTTTCGGCGAGCAGGACCGGGAGCTGGGCCAGCTTCTCCGGTGGCAGTGAGCGGGTGAAATCGGTTGCGTGAGTGTCGATGACGGCACGCCAGACCTCCTCCGCGTCGAACTCGGGATACTGCTCCGCGCTGGCGCGTTTCTGGGCCGAAAGTGTCTGGAAATACAGGTCTCTGACCTCGTGGCGGCGTAGGTCGATGCCCTGGTAGGTCAGCAGGTGCCCGACCGCCCGGAATGCCTCCTCCATGTCGTCGACGGTGAGGATCTCGATCAATGTGCCATTGACGTCGAACGCTATCGCTTCGATGTCCACGTCGTTGTGCTCCTTGCGATGTCAGGTGTTGATCAGGCGGCGCGCAGGTGCCGCTTGGCCTGCCGGATCAGGCGCCTGCGGTAATGATCGTCGACATAGTCGTTGCGCGCGATCCGCAGCAGATTGAGTCCCATGTAGTACGGGACCCGTGAGGTGATCGACGCGAAAGTGACCTCCCTGTCCGGGAAGTGGCACGAATACTCCCACAGAAAATGCCCGATGAACGGTTCGGCGCGATGACGGCTGCCCGTCGCCGACATGAACGCGTGCTGCAGTTCGCCCGCCACCCGCCCGACGTCGAACATGCGGTCACCGGGGGCCGTGCGTTCGAGGTCGATGGCGGCGACGTCGAGACCGTGCCCGAACAGGAAATTCGCCGGGGTGGCGTCGCCGTGCAGCAGCACCTGCCGATCGCTCCACATACGGGGCCGCATCCGCCACAGCCCCGACAGCCACAGCAGTTCGTCGCAGTCCCACTGGCCGATCTTGTTGCGCCGCTGCAGGACCGACAGGAGATACCTGAGATACGCGGTGTCGACGTCGAAGTCGACGGTCTCCCCGCTCGCGCTGCGGTTGTGCTGGGTGGCCAGGAAGTAGGCGAGCGCTTTGAGGCGCCAGTACAGGTGGGCGTCGTCGCCGTGGTGGGTGGCGCGCCGGATCGCGTGAAAAAACGGCTCGCCCTTGTAGAACTCGGTGGCGATCACACAGTTGGTGTCCGGGTCGACGCCCAGCGGCCGGATCACATGATGCGGGGAGCCGACCAGGTCGTAGCCGCGCAGCCGCTCCATCGCCTCGTGTTCCTGGTAGGCCACGCGTGCCGCCCGCTCGCGATCCCAGCCGAACTTGGGGCCGTAGAACTTGCAGATGATGCGCGCGTGGCTGTGCGACTCCTCGTAGCCGTACACCTCGTTGCTGCCGTTGAGCCGGAACGCCCGGAACCGCGGATGCCGGCGCCACTGGCCGAGCTGGTCGCTGAGGATCGAGTGGAGGAAGCCGTAGAGGCGGTCTTGTGTCGAGACATGTCCGACATACACTCCGATCACTGTCACCTCTTGTGATGTGCGTCGTTGGCCCGGATGTTCCCCGGAGTTCAGACAGTAGGAGTGTCTGGTTTCCGTGCAGTTACGATTCGTGGTGCGCACGTGAACTCCCGCCGGAACCGCCATTTTGGCGCGCTGAGCAGGCGATTTGTCCATCACGGGCGGCGTGTCATAAGCTGATGCGGCTCCCAACGGGAACCGGCCCCCTTCGTCTAGCGGCCTAGGACGCCGCCCTTTCAAGGCGGTAGCGCGGGTTCGAATCCCGTAGGGGGTACGCTGCACAAGCCCCTTGCGGGTGC
>WBZQ01000327.1_pt1 | contig 39717 bp, 14 predicted proteins | sample 5204251 | NCBI WGS metagenome assembly WBZQ01 (sample SAMN12412402, study PRJNA552823) | activated sludge metagenome | isolation source: activated sludge from nitrification reactor of wastewater treatment plant... | place: USA: Virginia | collected 2017-09 | reverse complement strand
ATCGAAAGTGGGAACGCGGTGGTAGCTGATGTGGACTCGACAAACTTGGATGCCGGGACCTTAACCGTCTCCATTCCGGCCGGGGGCGACGCGGCCGAAGATGTGCTGAGCATTCGGCATCAAGGCACCGGGGCGGGCCAGATCGGGGTGAGCGGCGGCACGGTGACGTATGGTGGGACGACGATCGGGACGTTTACGGGGGGCAGCGGCGGCAGCAACTTAGTCATCACGTTCAACGCCAGTGCCACGCCGACGGCGGTGACGGCGCTGGTGCGCAACATCACCTATCAGAACACCGACACCGATGCACCGACGACGGGGGCGCGTACGGTGCGGTTTGTGCTGACCGATGGGGACGGCGGCACCAGTCCGAATTACGACACGGCTGTGACGGTCAGTGCCGTCAATGATGCGCCGACGGACCTGGCGCTGTCAGCGAACATAGTCGCGGAGAACGCGGCGAACGGGACGGTGGTGGGCCTTGTCACGGGAACCGATCCCGATACCGGTGATACGAAGAGCTATAGCCTCACGGATACAGCCGGAGGGCGGTTTGCGATCAATAGTGTCACGGGCGAAATCACCGTGGCCGATGGCACCTTGTTGGACTACGAGAGTGCGACGAGCCACAGCCTGACGGTGCGGGTGACGGATGCGGGGGGCCTGACGTATGACGAGACGTTTACGATTAACCTGACCAATGTGAACGAGGCGCCGACGGACCTGGCGCTGTCAGCGAACATAGTCGCGGAGAACGCGGCGAACGGGACGGTGGTGGGCCTTGTCACGGGAACCGATCCCGATACCGGTGATACGAAGAGCTATAGCCTCACGGATACAGCCGGAGGGCGGTTTGCGATCAATAGTGTCACGGGCGAAATCACCGTGGCCGATGGCACCTTGTTGGACTACGAGAGTGCGACGAGCCACAGCGTGACGGTGCGGGTGACGGATGCGGGGGGCCTGACGTATGACGAAACGTTTACGATTAACCTGACCAATGTGAACGAGGCACCGACGGACCTGGGGCTGTCAGCGAACATAGTCGCGGAGAACGCGGCGAACGGGGCGGTGGTGGGCCTTGTCACGGGAACCGATCCCGATACCGGTGATACGAAGAGCTATAGCCTCACGGATACAGCCGGAGGGCGGTTTGCGATCAATAGTGTCACGGGCGAAATCACCGTGGCCGATGGCACCTTGTTGGACTACGAGAGTGCGACGAGCCACAGCGTGACGGTGCGGGTGACGGATGCGGGGGGCCTGACGTATGACGAAACGTTTACGATTAACCTGACCAATGTGAACGAGGCACCGACGGACCTGGGGCTGTCAGCGAACATAGTCGCGGAGAACGCGGCGAACGGGGCGGTGGTGGGCCTTGTCACGGGAACCGATCCCGATACCGGTGATACGAAGAGCTATAGCCTCACGGATACAGCCGGAGGGCGGTTTGCGATCAATAGTGTCACGGGCGAAATCACCGTGGCCGATGGCACCTTGTTGGACTACGAGAGTGCGACGAGCCACAGCGTGACGGTGCGAGTGACGGATGCGGGGGGCCTGACGTATGACGAAACGTTTACGATTAACCTGACCAATGTGAACGAGGCGCCGAACTTGGATGGTTCTCTGGAGTCGAATACGGTGATAGCGGTCCTAGGAGCTGCACAGCCTGTGGCTTCGGCAGTGGAGAGTGCAAACACAATTCGTGAGGTGGAAGTCCATCCGCTGGATGGCTTGGGGATGTCGATTGGAGTGAGACCTGAACCGTCATTCAGAGTGGACGCCATCATGACTCCGGCAAAAAATCTTCCACCCCTCGCTCATACAGTGGTTCTTGAACAGGCGGCTATTTTAGGAGGGAAGCAGCATCCACCTACTCCTTCCGACAAGAGAGAAGGGGGCACAATGAATTTCGACGCAACGGGGAACCTGGACGTTGCCCGCCTGGAATCACACAACCCGACTGTGCTGCATGCAGGAGAGATGAAGAGGACCTCAGACGAATCCAGCGGACTGGACAGGCCAATGGCGGCTGGGTTAGCAGGTATGATGATGCTGCACGGACGTACTGGTATGAAAGACAAGATGACTGTCATGAGCAGACGGATACGTGGGCTTTCTCAAGGGCCTCCGTCCGAGACGAAACCTGGGGAATCGAATGAAGATGAGGAAGAATCAGTTCCACAGGAATCCAGGAACGATCGCAAGGTCTCACCGAAATCTGGCCAGTCCTAACCCGCATGATTCATCAGCGCTTCTACTGCAATCGTGGATTTGCTGCGATGCCGAGCCTACGGCGGGCAGGCTCGCCCCTCGCGACTTTGAGGCCCTGTTTCTAGTACGCCGTCGTCTCTTGGGCCTCTACATGCCCGTCTCGCTATGAGACTTCGTGATGTCGTGAGAAACCGTCATGAATAATGCGGCCTAAGACAGTTGTCGGAATCCCACCTGCCGGACTACACGGCTTTGGGTGCCATTGCCTGATGGGGTAATCCGTGACGTGGGGCTGGAATAATGGTCTCGCTTCCTGTTTAAACCGACCCAATGGTGAAAAGACTCCTGCTCATCCAATCGCAGGGACGCGAAGTCGTCTTGATCGAGTGAGTAGGCCCGCGATTCAGGTTGCCGTATTTTTCCCTCGAAACACATTCCGTTCCCCTCACCACATCAACTAGTAGCTCTTCCAGGTCGTTCCTAGCGGTTTATGTGCGTTCTTTCTGCCTCCATGTGTTGCTTACTGGACCAATCCTTGTAGGCCTCGCATCGGATCTCTCGTTCTGGCCATTTAGGGCCGATAAAGACGAGACCCATTTTTTGTAGGCCGAGGGGGGCTAGTCGAACGATGTTCTGGCGAAAGAAAAAGCCACAGCCACAGACACCTCCTCAGCCGAGCCGCTCCTCGAAGCCGGCTTCCAACGACCCCAATGCCGCTCCGCCGAAGTTATCGCTCCTTTCCCTTGAATCCCGCCTCATGTTCGATGCGGCGGCCGCAGCTACAGCAGCGGAGGTGAATCAAGAACAAGTCGCGCAGGCACAGGCTGAGTCAGCAGTGTCCGCAGAGGGGAATGGAGGCGAGCCGACAGCGGCGGAGACTGAGTTGCAGGACCTGCTCCAAGCGATTGCCTCCTATAGCCCGGGTGAGTCCACGACCGAAGTCGTCTTCGTCGATCCGACGGTGCCGAACTATCAGGACCTCCTGAGCGGCTTGGATCTGAATATCGAAGTCATCGTGCTGGATGGCGGGCAAGATGGCATCGAGCAGATGGCCAGCGCTCTGTCGGGTCGAACAGACATCGACGCCATCCACATTATCAGTCACGGAACTGAAGGCCAACTGCAGCTTGGCACGGGCACCTTAACTACGGAGTCGATGACGGGGCAGTATGCCGACGAACTCGCCACCATCCAACAGGCACTCTCGGAACAGGCCGACATCCTCGTTTATGGCTGCGACTTCGCCGAAGGGGATGTGGGGCAAGACGCGGTGGCGCTGCTGAGCCAATTGACCGGCGCCGATGTCGCGGCCAGTACCGACGCGACCGGCGCGGCGAGCCTCGGCGGCGACTGGATCTTAGAGACCCAGACCGGCGTCATTGAAACGCAGATTGCCGTGACTGACGCACCGCAGATGGACTGGGTCGGGTTGCTGGACATCTCCACCGGGCTCCTCGGCCAATGGACCTTCGATGCCAACGCCAACGATTCCAGTGGCAATAACTACAACGGAACTCTCACGAACGGCGCCGCCATTGATACGACAGCCTCCACAAATATTGTGGGAGTGGGGAAGCTCTCTCTCGATGGAGTCAACGATTATGTGGACTTGACTCCAAACCTCGCAAACTTTAGCACGCTGACTCAGGGCACGATTTCCGCCTGGGTCAAAACGACCAGCACATCAGGCGTTATCTTTGCCAGCAACGACATCGCCGATGCATCAAGTGGCACGGTGTTGTGGATCAACTCCGGCCGCTTGGGGTTCGCGGTCTACGAGAACAATACGGCATTGTTGGATGTGATGACGACGGTCTCAATCAACGATGGGAACTGGCACCTCGTCACCGTGACGAATGGCACATCCGGAAACAGGCTCTATATTGATAGTGTCCAGGCTGGAGTGACGTACAACACCGGTTCTTCGGCAACGGACCGGTTCTTCGATGATGTCACAGGCAAGGACACGTTGGACATCGGCCGGGACCAGCGCAGCGGTGGGAGTACATATTTCAACGGCACCATCGACGACGTCCGCGTCTACAACCGAGTGCTAACCGGGGGAGACATCGCACAGCTCTATGCTACGAGCAACGATGCCCCGATCAACGCCGTGCCCGGCGCACAGAGCACCAACGAAGACACGAACTTGGTCTTTTCCTCCGGCAACGGGAACCAGATCTCGATCACTGACCCCGATTCAAGCGGTGCAAGTTTTGAGGTGACGGTCTCCGTGACCAATGGCAGCCTCACACTCGCAGGCACCACGGGCCTCACCTTTACCAGCGGCGACGGGACGACTGACACGACGATGACCTTCCGCGGCACGGTGGCCAATATCAACACCGCCTTGAACGGTCTCACCTATAGCCCGACTGCTGAGTACAACGGCGGCGCGACTCTAACAGTTGCCACGCTCGATAGCACACTCGTCTCGCTCGACATCGACGCGAATCTCCAAGCCCGTTACACCTTCGAGGACACGGCCAACGATGTGGCTCCAGGCACGGCGCAGAACGGCACCCTGGGGGGGGATGCCACCTACGTGACGGATGGGACACGCGGGCAAGTGCTCAGTCTCGACGGGGTCGATGACTACGTGCAGATTGCCGGGAGATTTGGCGATCCGACCAACGTGACGCTGGCGGCCTGGGTGAACCTGACGTCCGCGGACAGCCTCGGTTCCCACGTGATCTCGTTGGGCGACAGCGTGCTGCTCACGGTTGACGAGTCGAGCGTAGGGAATGGGGTATCAGGCGTGTACTACAACGGCTCCACCTGGGTCAAACTCGCCACTGGGCAATTCATCGCAGGCACTGGATGGCACCATATCGCCTATATCTTTGACGACACGAATAACACGAACACACTCTACATTGATGGTGCGGCTGTGGCGACGGCGACGGCCAGTACGTCTATTTCATACACACAGGGAGCCAATAGTTTTATCGGCAAGCATGGCAACGGCCAAACGGCGTTTGACTTCAACGGCAGAATTGATGACGCGCGTGTGTACAACCGCGCCCTGACGGCCAGCGAAGTGGCGTCGCTCGCTGCGGATTTATCCCTCACCGATACCGACACCGTTGCTATTGCCGTCACGGCGGTCAACGACGCGCCCACGGACCTGTCGATGACACCGGTGGTCAATGACATCGCGACGCATTCGATCACTACGATCGCGTCACAAACCGGTTCGCAGTCGACCACGGCGACGTTAACCAGCGGGAACTCCGTCGGAGTCTATGTGTCCGGCAGCGATGTCTATGCGCAAATTTACGATCCTCAGGGAAGTCCGCTCGGGTCGGCTGTTCGCGTATTGGGTGACAGTGATCTGGATATCGGGCCCGTGTCGAATCCGGTTGTCGCGGCCTTGCCCACGGGCGGGTTTCTTGTGGTGCTGCAGGCGCAGGGATACTTCAATTCCGGGGATTGGGGAATGGCCATTGTCGGCCGGGCGTACGACGATGGGGGGCAGCTGATTAATGCGGTGCCAGGCCACGATTCCACGGGTTCGATGATTATCAGTAATACGAGCGCTGGGAATACGTATCAAAGCAATCCGACCCTCGATGTCGGAGGTGACGGAACCATCACGGTGTCATGGAACAATACGACGGCCGGGTTGTACCAACAGCGCCAATTTCACATTCTCGGGCCCACGGTTGCGGAAAACGCGGCAGCGGGTACGGTGGTGGCGACCTTGCAGGGCGTGGATCGGGACGCAGGCGAGACACTGACCTACTCGATTGCCGGAGGCGACTCGAATTTTGAGATCGTCGGGACGCAGCTGCGAGTCAAAGCCGGGGCGACGTTGGATTACGAAACGGCCACAAGCCATACCTTGACGCTACGGGTCACGGACAGCGGCGGGCTCACGCGCGACGAGGTTGTGACCATCGGTGTCACCGATGTCAACGACGCGCCGACGATTATGAACCTGAGCGGCGACAGCCTGAGCTATAGCGAAGGCGCCGGAGCGGTGGTGATTGAGCAGGGCGGTAATGCGCTGGTGGCCGATGTAGACTCTACCAACTTTGACACCGGTACCCTCACGGTCTCGATTCCATCCGGTGGCGACAGTACCGAAGATGTGCTGAGCATCCGGAATCAGGGGACTGGGGCGGGGCAGATCGGGGTGAGCGGCAGCGCCATTACCTATGGGGGCACCACCATCGGGACCTTCACCGGAGGCAGCAGCGGCAGCAACCTCGTCATCACGTTGAACAGCAGTGCCACGCCGACGGCGGTGACGGCGTTGGTCAAGAACATCACGTATCAGAACACGGATACGAATGCGCCGACGACGGGAGCGCGGACTGTCCGCTATGTCTTGACCGACGGCGATGGCGGCACCAGCGCCGATTACGACACGACGGTGACGGTCAGCGGCGTCAATGATGCGCCGGTTCTGACCGATTCCGGGCTGACCTTCACCGTACTTGAAGATGCCGGTGCGCCGGTCAATGGCACCGTCGTCGGCTCGCCTATTAGTACCTTCACCGGGAATATCACCGACCCGGACGGCGCCGTTGCGAAAGGGATCGCAATCGTCGGCAGCACGGAAACCAACGGCACGTGGTACTACACAACCGATGCCGGCGCCACCTGGCTTACGGTCGGAGCCGTCAGTGATTCAGCGTCGTTACTGCTTGCGGATACGGCCGGCACGCGCCTGTATTTTGCTCCCAACAGTAACTACAACGGGAATGTGTTCCCAGGGCTGATTGTTCGAGCCTGGGATCAATCCAGCGGGGCGGTCGGCACCAAAGTCGACACGTCTGTTCAAGGCGGCAGCACGGCGTTCTCTGTGCAGGGCGACACGATTGATCCCACCGTCACTGCCGTGAACGATCCCCCGGTGTTCGGTAATCTCGACGGCACTCCGACGTTCACCGAAGGGGGGGCGGCGGTAGTGCTGGATGCCAATGTCACCTTCACAGACCCAGAGCTCTCCGCCTCGAATGGCGGTGCCGGGGATTACTTTGGGTCCAGCATTCTGTTGGAGCGCAACGGTGGACCGAATGCGAGTGACGTGTTTTCCGCGACCGGCAATCTCAGTCCGTTGATAGAAGGGACGAGTCTGGTGCTCTCGGGCGTGACCATCGGACATGTGACTACCAACAGCGGCGGCACCTTGTTGATCACCTTCGACCACAATGCCACCTCGGCCCGAGTGAACGAAGCCTTGCAAAGCATTGCGTATGCCAACAGCAGCGAGGCGCCATCATCATCGGTGGTGATCAATTGGGTGTCGGGTGATGGCAATGATGGGTCGCAGGGCACTGGAGGAGTACTTGGCGCCTCCGGCAGCACCACGGTGACGATTACCACCGTCAACGATGCGCCGGTGCTGGCGGATACCGCGTTGACGCTGACCGTCGCGGAAGCTGCTGGAGCGCCAAGCGGCGCAGTCGGCTCCACGATCAGTACCTTCACCGGTGGGATTACGGATGTAGACAGTGGTGCGGCGAAGGGCATCGCGATCACCGGAACTAACGAGACGAATGGGACCTGGTACTACACGACCAACGGGGGCAGCACCTGGACCGCCGTGAGCGCGGTGAGCAACACCTCCGCTCTGTTGTTAGCGGACAATGCGAGCACGCGGCTGTATTTTGCGCCGAGTGCTGATTACAACGGCACAAGCACGGGCGCGCTGACGCTCCGCGCGTGGGACCAGACGAGCGGCACGGCGGGGACAAAAGTCAGCACGGCAAGCAATGGCGGCACCACGGCCTTCTCGAGTGCGACCGATACCATCGACGTGAGTGTGACGGCGGTGAACGACGCGCCGACGTTCGGCGTGGGGGACGGGCAGGCCACGACCAGCTTCGGGTCGGGATGGGAGTTCGGCACGGAAACCCTTCTCCAGCCGGACGGCAAGATCCTCGTCGCCGGGTACAGCGACAGCGGCGGCAGCGATGACTTCAGCCTGACTCGCTACAACGCCGATGGCACGATGGATACCAGCTTCGGGGGTGGGGACGGCATTGCGCTGGCCGGTATCGTCGGGCGCGCCGAAACGGCGGTCCTGCAGCCGGACGGCAAGATCGTCTTGTCCGGGTACACGACCGATGGTGGCTATCAAGTGTGCCTCGTCCGGTTCAATGCGGATGGGACGCTGGACACGAGTTTTGGCGGCGGCGATGGAGTCGCGTCCTCCGGGGTGTTTGGCAGCGCGAAAGATGTGGCACTCCAGACGGATGGCAAATTCTTGGTCGCGGCCGATCTGTCGAACAGCAACTTCAATCTGATGCGGTTCAATAGCGACGGGTCGCTCGATACCAGCTTCGGCGGCGGCTCAGGGTATGTCAGCACCGACCTCGCCGGGGGGAATGATCGTGCGGACAGCCTCACTATCCAATCCGACGGGAAGGTGATCCTCGCAGGGTTTGGGTTCAACGGAACCAGCTTCGATTTTGCGTTGGTTCGGTACAACACGGACGGATCGTTGGATACGAGTTTCAACGGCACCGGAAAGGTGTTGACCGACTTCGGTGGGAACAGTAGCGATACGGGCAACGAAGTGCGGATCCAGACCGATGGAAAGATTGTGGTGGCAGGATGGAGCGACACCGGCGGCACCAACGATTTTTCGATCACCCGCTACAACGCCAACGGGACGCTGGATACCGGCTTCGGCACCGGTGGCCAGGTGACCATCGACCTGGGTGGCAGCGACCTCGCTGAAGGGCTCACGATTCAGGCCGACGGGAAGATTCTCGTCACGGGTACGGCCGGGATCAACGGAAACGATTTTGGCCTGGTGCGACTCAACACCGACGGCTCATTGGATACGACCTTCAGCGGTGACGGGATTGCCACGACGGATTACACAGCATCGAGTGACGATCGAGCCTACAGCGTGGCGGTGCAAAGTGATGGGCACATTGTGGTGTCAGGAACCTCAAAGGTTGGTGCGCTCGGTGAGTACAACTACGCGCTGACCCGGTATACCAGCACCGGTGCGTTGGATACCACACTTGATCCGGTCAACACCCTGGATGGTATGCCGAATTTCACTGAAGGTGGATCCCCGGTCGTTCTGGATGGCGATGTACAGATCTTTGATGCGGAACTCTCGGCCCTCGACAACTTCAACGGGGCTACCCTCACGCTGGCCCGCAACGGCGGCGCGAACGCTGAGGATCAGCTTGTGTTTGACGGGGTGGTGGTGACGGTCAGTGGATCGGCCGTGTCGGTCAACGGTGTGCAGGTCGGGACCTACACGTTTACCAGCGGAGAGATGACGATCACCTTGAACGGGAACGCAACCCAGACGCGGGTCAATACCCTGATGCAGCATATTCTGTACTCCAACGTGTCGGACGCGCCGCCTGCTTCAGTCCAAATCAACTGGACGTTCAGTGACGGCAACAGCGGCGCGCAAGGCACGGGCGGGGCCTTGCAAGCTACCGGCAGCACCACGGTCATCATTACTCCGGTCAACGATGTGCCGACGATCACGAACCTGAGTGGGGACAGTCTGGCCTATAGCGAAGGCGCCGGGGCGGTGGTGATTGAGCAAGGCGGTAATGCGCTGGTGGCCGATATCGACTCATCGAATTTTGATACAGGCACGCTGACCATCTCCATTCCATCCGGCGGAGACAGCGCCGAAGATGTGCTCAGCATCAGGAACCAGGGGATGGGGGCCGGTCAGATCGGCGTGAGCGGGTCGAGTGTCACCTATGGCGGCGTGACCATCGGCACCTTCACCGGCGGCAGTAACGGGACGAGCCTCGTTATCACCCTAAATAGCAGTGCCGATGCGACGATGGTCACGGCACTGATCAAGAACATCACCTATGAGAATACGGATGCGGCAGCTCCCACAACCGGCGCGCGCACTGTCCGCTATGTGCTTACCGATGGAGACGGCGGCACCAGCACCAACTACGACACCACCCTGACGGTCAGCGCGGTCAACGACGCGCCGGTGTTGGCCCTGGGGGCCACCAATCTGCTGACGAACGGCTCGTTTGAAAGCGGTACAGGCACAGGCTGGAGCGGCAACGGCGGCGTGGAAGTCCGGGACAATGCTAGCTTTGCCAGCTTTTTCGGTATTCCTCCAACGCCGGACGGTACATACTTCATGGAAGTCGAAGGTGCGTTCACGACCGAACCCAGCTATGTGGAGCAGACATTTGCCACGACTGCGGGGCAGACCTACGTCGTTAGCCTGTCGGCCATCACCCGGCTGGGCTTCAATGTAGCTGACCGCGGCACGCTCAGCATCGACGGCGTCGAGATCGGTCGCTTCACCACGGGTGCCAGCTGGCAGGAGCAGGCGTTCAGTTTCACTGCGACCGCGGCCTCGTCCACCTTGCGCATCACCTCCATGGGTTCGCTGTCGGGATCCTACGCTCAATCCAACGATGGGGCCGGTCTGGTCGTCGATCACGTGCAGGTCGTGGCTGTTCAAACGGCGGCGGCGTACACCGAAGGAGGCGTGCCGGTGGTGCTGGCCGGCACCGCCCGGGTTTTTGATGCGGAACTGAGCGCCCTCAATACGTTTAACGGTGCGACTCTGACGCTGGCCCGAAGCGGCGGGGCCAATGCCGAGGATGCGTTCTCCGGCAGCGGTACTTTGAGCCTTTCGGGTGGCAACGTGGTGGTAGGCGGGACCACGATCGGAACCTATACGAACAGCGGCGGTACGCTCCAGCTTACGCTGAATGCGAACGCGACGAATACGCTCGTCAACTCGGCGATGCAGCAAATCGCCTACAGCAACTCTAGCGATGCGCCACCAACCTCTGTGCAAATCAACTGGACGTTTAATGATGGCAATAGCGGCAGCCAAGGCAGTGGGGGGGCTCTGAGTGCCACCAGCAGCACCACGGTGAGCGTGACCGCCGTCAATGATGCGCCGGTGCTGGCGGACACGATGCTCTCCCTCACCGTGGCGGAAGATGCGGGGGCGCCGAGTGGGGCGGTGGGGAGTTTGGTGAGTGCGTTTACGGGTGGGATCACGGATGTGGATGCGAGTGCGGTGAAGGGCCTGGCGATCACGGGGACGAACGAGACGAACGGGACGTGGTACTACACGACGAACGGGGGCACGACCTGGACGGCGGTGGGGGCGGTGAGCTCGGCGTCCTCCCTGCTCCTCGCGGATAATGCGAGCACGCGGCTGTATTTTGCGCCGGGCGCGAACTACAACGGGACGAGCACGGGGGCGTTGACGGTGCGGGCGTGGGATCAGACGAGCGGGACGGCGGGGACGAAGGTGAGCACGGGGACGAACGGGGGGACCACGGCGTTTTCCAGTGCGACCGATACCGTGGATGTGACCGTGACGGTGGTGAATGATGCGCCGACGGATCTGACGTTATCGGCGAATACCGTGGCGGAGAACGCGGCGAACGGGACGGTAGTGGGCACCGTCACCGGAACGGACTCCGATGTCGGCGACACCAAAACCTACAGCTTCACGGATAATGCGGGTGGGCGATTTGCGATCAACAGTAGTACGGGCCAGATTACGGTTGCTGATGGCAGCTTGCTGAACTATGAAGCCGCCACGAGCCATAGCGTGACGGTGCGGGTGACCGACAGCGGCGGGTTCACGTATGACGAAACCTTCACAATCAATGTGACCAACGTCAATGAAGCCCCGACGGGGGCCGATGCCACGGTCACGATTAATGAAGATACGTCCCATATTCTAACCACCGCGAACTTTGGGTTCAGCGATGTGGATGCGGGCGACAGTCTGAGCGCGGTGCGGATCGATACGATTCCGACCGCCGGCAGCCTGACCCTGTCTGGGGTGGCCGTAACAGCGGGCCAGGTCGTCACTGTCGCCGACATTACCGCCGGCAATCTGGTCTTTACCCCAGCGGCCGACGCGAACGGGATAGGGTATGCCAGCTTCACCTTCTCTGTTCGAGACAGCGGCAGTCTTTATGACAGTGGACCGAACACTCTCATCTTCGACGTGACGGCGGTGGATGATGCGACGGTGGTGACGGGGGGCACGAGCGGGAGCGGCAATGAAGACACGACCCTCACGGGGACGCTGACGGCGACGGATGCGGAGGGCTTGAGCGACGGCACGGTGTTTACCGTGAGCACGACTGCAACGAACGGGACGGCGAGCATCGATCCGGCGACGGGCTTGTGGAGCTACACCCCGACGGCGGACTGGAACGGCAGCGACAGCTTCACCGTGACCCTCACCGACGATGCGGGTAATACCGCAACCCAAGTGATCAGTGTGACGGTGACGGCGGTGGCGGACCTCACCCACGACAGCCTGACGACGACAGAGGATACGGCGATCAGTGCGAACGTGCTGACGGGGACGAACGGGGCGACGGCGGATAGTTTTGAAGGGATGCCGGTGCTGACGAGCGTGACGCAAGGGGCGAACGGGAGCGTGACGTTCCTGGCGAACGGGACGGTGACCTATACGCCGAACGCGAACTTCAATGGGAGCGACAGCTTTACCTACACCATCACGAGCGGCGGGATGACGGAGACCGCCACGGTGACGGTCACTGTCAATGCGGTGAACGACTCCACCATCGTGACGGGGGGTACGAGCGGGACGGGCAACGAAGATACGACGATCACCGGGACGCTGACGGCAACAGATGTCGATGGGTTGAGCGATGGTACGGTGTTTACCGTGACCACCAGCGCGACGAACGGGACGGCGAGCATCGATCCGACGACAGGCTTGTGGAGCTACAGCCCGACTGCGGACTGGAACGGCAGCGACAGCTTCACCGTGACCCTCACCGATGATGCGGGTAATACCGCAACCCAAGTGATCAGTGTGACGGTGACGGCGGTCAATGACGCACCAGTGGTGGCGGTGAATTTGGGTAGCACGGTGGCTGAAGGCGGGACCGATACGCTCGATGCCAGCGAATTGGCCGTCACCGATGTCGACAACGGTGCCGCGCAGCTGGCCTACACGATCGGCAGTGGGCCAGCCTATGGACGTTTGGAGCTGACGACGGCGCCAGGCGTCTCGGCCACGACCTTTACGCAAGCCGACATCGCCGCGAATCGGCTGATCTATGTGCACGACGGGTCGGAAACCACGAGCGACAATTTCACCTTCACCATCAATGACGGAGCCGGAGGCTCGTTGGGCGTCACAACCATGAGCCTGACGATCACGCCCGTGAATGATACGCCGACCATGACGAGTAATGGAGGGGGTTCCACCGCCGCCATCACCGTCGCGGAGAATGTGAGTGCCGTGACAATCGTGACCGGGGCCGACGTGGATCTTCCGGTCCAGTCGATCACCTACAGTATCAGTGGGGGCGTTGATCAGGCGCGGTTCACGATCAATTCGGCCACGGGCGCTCTCAACTTTACGGTGCCGCCGGATTTTGAGGCGGCGATGGACGCCAATGGCGACAACGTGTATGTGGTGCAAGTCCGGGTGATCGATAGCCAAGGGGCCAGTACCACCCAAACCATTCAGGTCACGGTCACCGATGTTCTCGAAAGCGCGCCCCCTCCATCGCCGCCGGCTCCGGTTGTTCCTCCGGTGTTGGTATCGCCTCTGCCTCTACCCGGGGAGGAGACTTCTGGTCCAGGGACATCTCGACCGGTTGCTCCGGTCACCTCGGTCAACAAGGAGCTGATCCCCTCGCCAGTTCTCCCCGGATCCATGAGGCCTCCGCTCGAGGGGGCACCCGTCAATGTGGGGCCATTGCTCATCGCGCCGTCCACGAACCGTCCCCTGGAGCGGGTGCCCGAGGAGCCAAAACGGTCAACGGCCGATGAACGAGAGACCCCGCTCTTCATTGTCAACGATGACCGGGACCGCCCGCTCTTCAGCGTCTTACCCGTGGAGCCGGTGCCCATGCTGGAGCCAGACTCTCCAGAGCGCACCCACTTCGTGAGCGATCTGCTCATGGCCAAGCTCGATGAGATGACGGTCTCGCTCGAACAGGCCGTGGATGTAGCCCAAGAGCATCATGAGCTGGTGGCACGGGTGGCGGCAGTGACGGGGACGACCTTGTCGGTGGGTTTTGTAGCCTGGGCGCTCCGGAGCGGCGCCATCTTGGCGAGTTGTTTGGCGACCATGCCGGCCTGGCGGCATTTTGACCCACTCCCCGTGGTGAAACTCACGCGCCATGAACGCTCCCGTCGCCAGGAGGAGCTGGCCCGCGCGAGCCAGGAAGAAGCTATGGAATTCTCCGGTCTTAAACGTGTCCTGGACGATAAGCCTCCTCTCAAGCGCACGGACTGACAGGCTGACGCTTCTGTTCCACCAACCGGAGCTCTTGGGAGTACGCGTAGGTGATACGTGCACTGCGTGTTGGGCGTGCTACCCGTCATCTAGCAGGGTGCTGAAAAAGTCCGCCAGCGGCGTTCTCGCATCGCTCAGAGGCTCAACGTACGGGGCAGAGTACGATTCGCCTCTTCGCTTGCTGCGGCCTTGCTGGACGGCCATTTTGAGCACCCTGCACGGCCAGTTAGAGTCCTCTCAAACTTCGATATCTGTGATGGCCGCAGGAGCCAAAATGAGTTTTTCCGCAACCTGCTAGTGACCATTCCGGTCCATTCCTGTCTGTTTTTCTCAATCAGTGGCTATCGTCGGTATAGGGCCTGCTATGTTTAGTAAACGGAACTCTAGCCATGAGGGGGAAGTGCCGATGAAGACCTGACACGGCATCGCTGGACTCAAGCGGCATACGTATGTTCGGACGAAAAACAACTACCAAACCACCGCAGAAGGCAACGTCCAATGCGGCTTCGAACGCGTCAGGGGTACCTCGCCCGAAGTTACCGCTCCTTTCCCTCGAATCCCGCCTCATGTTCGATGCGGCGGCCGCAGCTACAGCAGCGGAGGTGAATCAAGAACAAGTCGCGCAGGCACAGGCTGAGTCAGCAGTGTCCGCAGAGGGGAATGGAGGCGAGCCGACAGCGGCGGAGACTGAGTCGCAGAACCTGCTCCAAGCGATTGCCTCCTATAGCCCGGGTGAGTCCACGACCGAAGTCGCCTTCGTCGATCCCACCGTGCCGGATTATCAAACGCTCATTGCCGGTATGGGACCCAATGTCCAGATTGTCATGTTGGACGGTGGGCAAGATGGCATGGAGCAGATCGCGGCCTCGCTTGCGGGCCGAACCGGGATCGATGCCATTCATATTATTAGCCACGGGGCCGAAGGCCAGCTTTCCCTGGGAACAGGCACACTGACGCAAGCATCCATGACAGGCCAGTATGCCGACGAACTCGCGATCATCCAACAGGCACTCTCGGAACAGGCCGACATCCTCGTCTATGGGTGCGACTTTGCCGAAGGCGATGTGGGGCAAGACGCGGTGGCACTGCTGAGCCAATTGACCGGCGCCGATGTCGCGGCCAGTACCGACGCGACCGGCGCGGCGAGCCTCGGCGGTGACTGGATCTTAGAGACCCAGACCGGCGCCATTGAAACGCACATTGCCGTGACCGATGCCCTGCAGATGGACTGGGTCGGGTTGCTGGACATCTCCACCGGCCTCCTCGGCAACTGGACCTTCGACACGAATGCCAATGACAGCAGCGGCAATAACTATAACGGTACGTTGACCAACGGAGCGGCGATTGACACGACCGATGCGACGGACATCGTCGGAGTGGCAAAGCTGTCTTTAGATGGCGTCAATGACTACGTCGATCTCTCCGCCCATAGCGCCAATTTGTCCGGACTCGCCCAGGGCACGATTGCCGGTTGGATCAAGACCACGAGCACCTTTGAGACAATCTTCTCGATCTCCGATACAGCCGACACCGGGAGTTCTGCGGCGTTGTTCCTTGGTGCCTCGGGTTACCTCACCTACGAGGTGAGGGAGAACGGGGTCCTGCAGCTGGCAGTGTATCGGAGCAGTGCCACCATTAACGATGGCAATTGGCATCATGTCGCAGTGACGGTAGGAGCCTCCGGAAACAGTCTGTACGTGGATGGAGTTCTCGCGACGGCGGGCCAACTCACCTACGATGCCGGCAACGCCACGACACAAAGCTTCTTTAGCAGCGTCACCAGTCTCGACTCGATGGCCATCGGGCGGAACCAAGGTTCTGGTGGAGGCACGTGGTATACGACCGGACTGATCGACGACGTCCGTGTCTACAACCGAGTGCTGACCGGGGGAGATATCGCACAGCTCTATGCCACGAGCAACGATGCGCCAACCGACATCACGTTTGATTCTGAAGCGACTACAGAGCAAATCATCAACACATACACCACCGGCGATCAGATAGACCCTGCTATCGCCGCATTTGGTGATGGTGGTTACGTTGTAGTGTGGGCGTCTAATGGGCAGGACGGCAGCGGGTACGGTGTCTATGGCCAACGCTATCATGCTGATGGGACGGCCAATGGCGCAGAATTTCTGGTGACCTCCGAAACCAGTGATTCCGAAACCGGCCCTTCAGTCGCCACCTTTGCCGACGGTGGCTTTGTGGTCGCTTGGCAAGATCAGCAAACAGGCGTCTACGCATGGACGGAGGCGCGGGTGTTTAACGCCGACGGCACGGCAGCCACCGCAGAGTTCAAGGTCAGCCCGGGAACCAACGGTAATGCTGAAGGGTACCAGCCATCTGTGCTGGCACTCGACACGAATCGCTTCGTCGTAGTCTGGAGCAACGAAACCGGCGGCACCACCTATGACCTCGCTGGCCGTATCTATAACCGAAGCGGCGTCCTGCAGGGCTCACAATTCACGATCGGCTCGCTCCAATCAGGCACGGCGCTCTTCGGGGCGCAATCCGAACTCACCCTGCTCAACGACGGTGGGTTCGCCGCGACGTGGCGCACGTGGTCCACGAATGACACACACCTGCGAATCATGAATAGTGACGGCAGTGCCCGCTCGGTGGATATCGCCCTGAGCGGCGATCATCGATCCGACGTGACGACCTTACGCAACGGCAATGTGGTGGTAGTGTACGGCTCAGGCACCGACATTCTCGGCCGCATTTATGACGCATCGGGGACACTCATCACCGGCCCGTTTACCGTCAATACGTCCACCGCCGGCACACAGCTTGAGCCGACGATTACGCACTCGGACGACGGCTTTGTCGTTGCCTGGGAGTCCGACACCGGCGATGGCAGCAGCTCTGGCATCTACGCCCAACGTTTTGATGCGACCGGCAATCGCATCGATGGTGAGACGCTGGTCAACACGACGATCTCTGGGGCACAGACCGTACCTGAACTCATTGCGACACGCTCCGGTCAGGTACGCATGGTCTGGCAGAGTGAAAACGTCGATGGGAGCGGCTATGCCGTGGTGTCACGGGTGGTGGCGACGGGCACCGCGTCCGTGGCTGAGTCCGCCGCCAACGGAACCCGGGTTGCCGACGTGCTGGGCGTGTTCGACATAGACAACGGCGACACCGCGACCTATTCGCTGGTCGACAGCGCTGGCGGGCGATTTGCTGTTAATGCAACCACCGGTGTCATTACGGTGGCCAATAGCTCATTGTTGGATTACGAGACGAACTCGTCGCACCAAATCACGGTGCGGGTGACTGACAGCGGCGGCCTTACACGAGATGAGATACTTACGATATCGGTGACGAACGTTAACGACGCGCCGGTACTGGCAGACACTGCCTTGTCCATCACCGTGGCAGAGGATGCCGGGGCGCCGAGCGGGGCCGTGGGCAGTTTGATCAGCGCCTTCACCGGTGGAATCACCGATCAAGATTCCGGTGCCGCGAAGGGCATTGCCATCGTCGGGACGAACGAGACGAACGGGACGTGGTACTACACGACCAACGGCGGCAGTACGTGGACAGTCGTGGGTGCGGTGAGCAGCACTTCAGCCCTCTTGCTGGCCGACAACGGTAGCACCCGGTTGTATTTTGCGCCAGGCGCCGACTACAACGGCACGGTTTCCAATGCCATCACCGTCCACGCCTGGGACCAGACCAGCGGGAGCAATGGTGCACGGGTGTCGTTGCCCACCAGCAGTAATACCGTCCTCGACAGTATGAGCAGTGCGTCGTTTTCTAACAACAACGGCACGGCAAACTGGTCGGGAAGCTGGATCGAGAATGATGCCGCCGGCTCGGGAGCAACGACTGGCAGTATTGATATCACCTCTGGGTACCTGCGTTTCAAGCCGACAACGGTCGGGAATTCCCTGGCCCGGGAAGTCGACCTTTCGACTGCCACGAGTGCCACGTTTTCCTTTTCAGTGCCGACCAGCTTCTTAACCACGGGGCAAATCCTCGTGCAAGTTTCGAACAATGGAGGCTCCAGTTACACCACCCTGGAAACCATTACAAGTGCCTCGGCAACGGGCACCTATAGTTACGACATTTCGTCGTACATGGCATCGAACACGCGGATTCGCTTCTATGCGAGCGTGGCTGACAGCAGCGGGATTCGCATCGACGACGTACAGGTGCAGTACAGCACTGGTGGTAGTGGTGGCAGTACTGCCTATTCGACTGCGACCGACACGATAGCTGTGGCGGTGACGGCGGTGAACGATGGGCCATCCTTCACCAGCCTCAATGGGACGCCGACTTACACTGAAGGCGGGAGCCCAGTCGTGCTGGACAGCACTGTCACGATTACCGATACGGAACTGACTGCGGCGAATAATTTCAACGGGGCGACCCTGACGCTCTCTCGAAACGGTGGGGCCAATAGCCAGGATGTGTTTTCCGGAAGCGGGACGTTGAGCTTGAGCGGGGGCAACGTCGTAGTGGGGGGCACCACCATCGGGACCTATACCAACAGCAGCGGCACGTTGGCCATGACCTTTAACGGGAGTGCGACCAATGCGTTGGTGAATTCGGCGATGCAGCAAATTGCGTATAGCAATAGCAGCGAGGCGCCGCCGAGTTCCGTGCAAGTGAACTGGACGTTCAGCGATGGCAACGGCGGCAGCCAAGGCACAGGCGGAGCCTTCAGTGCTACGGGTAGCGTCACAGTGAGCATCACGGCGGTCAATGATGCGCCGGTTCTGACCGATTCCGGGCTGACCTTCACCGTACTCGAGGATGCCGGTGCGCCGGTCAATGGCACGGCGGTTGGGGTTCTGCTGAGTACCTTCACAGGGAATATCACCGACCCGGACGGCGCCGTTGCGAAAGGGATCGCAATCGTCGGCAGCACGGAAACCAACGGCACGTGGTACTACACAACCGATGCCGGCGCCACCTGGCTTACGGTCGGAGCCGTCAGTGATTCAGCGTCGTTACTGCTTGCGGATACGGCCGGCACGCGCCTGTATTTTGCTCCCAACAGTAACTACAACGGGAATGTGTTCCCAGGGCTGATTGTTCGAGCCTGGGATCAATCCAGCGGGGCGGTCGGCACCAAAGTCGACACGTCTGTTCAAGGCGGCAGCACGGCGTTCTCTGTGCAGGGCGACACGATTGATCCCACCGTCACTGCCGTGAACGATCCCCCGGTGTTCGGTAATCTCGACGGCACTCCGACGTTCACCGAAGGGGGGGCGGCGGTAGTGCTGGATAGCAACGTGTCGATTACCGACGTTGAGCTCTCGGCCGCGAATAATTTTAACGGCGCGACTCTGACGCTGGCGCGGAATGGCGGGGCCAATGCCGAGGATGTTTTCTCCGGCAGCGGCACGCTCAGTCTCACGAGCGGCAACGTGGTGGTGAGCGGGACCACGATCGGAACCTATACCAACAGCGGCGGGACGCTCCAGTTTACGTTTAATGCGAACGCCACGAATACCCTCGTCAATTCGGCCATACAGCAAATCGCCTACAGCAACTCAAGCGATGCGCCGCCGGCGTCGGTGCAGGTCGACTGGACGTTCAGTGACGGCAATAGCGGAGGCCAAGGGAGCGGCGGCGCGTTGACGGCCACCGGCAGCACCACCGTCACGATCACCGGGGTCAACGATGCGCCAACGATCACGAACCTGAGCGGCGACAGCCTGAGCTATAGCGAAGGCGCCGGAGCGGTGGTGATCGACCAAGGGAACAATGCCCTTGTGACCGATATCGACTCTGCGAATTTTAATGCGGGGACGCTGACGGTCAGTATTCCCGTAGGAGGTGAACCCACGGAAGATGTGCTCACTATTCGCAATCAAGGGACCGGGGCGGGTCAGATCGGTGTGAGTGGTTTTGATGTGAGTTATGAAGGTATGACCATCGGGACCGTCACCGGCGGCGCCGGTGGAACCGATCTTGTCGTGACGCTCAATGGTAATGCGACAGCCACGGCTGTGACTGCCTTAGTCAAAAACATTACCTATGAAGACATCAATGCTGATTCTCCGACTGAAGGCGGTTTCACAATTCGCTTTGTCCTGACTGACGGCGATGGTGGAACCAGTGGCAACTACGATGTCTCAGCCTTGGTAGCCGGCGTCAATGACGCACCGACGGATCTGACACTCTCTGCCAATACGGTCGCCGAGAATGCGGCGAACGGGACGGTGGTAGGGACGGCGACGGGGACGGATCCGGATACGGGGGATACCAAGACCTACAGCCTCACGGATAGTGCGGGTGGGCGATTTGCGATCAACAGCAGCACCGGCGCAATCACGGTGGCCGATGGCAGTCTGCTCAACTATGAAGCGGCGACGAGCCATAGCGTGGCGGTACGGGTGACCGACAGTGGTGGCCTGACCTATGACGAGATCTTCACTATTAATCTAACGAATGTGAACGAAGCGCCGACCGGGGCCGATGCCACCGTGACGATCAACGAAGACTCGTCACACATCCTCACCACCGCCAACCTCGGGTTCGGTGACGTGGATGCGGGAGACAGCCTGAGTGCGGTACGGATCGATACGTTGCCAGGGGCGGGCAGCCTCACTCTGTCTGGGGTGGCCGTGACAGCGGGCCAGGTCATCACCATGGCCGACATTACGGCGGGTAACTTGGTCTTTACTCCTGCGGCGGATGCAAATGGAACGGGGTATGCCAGCTTCACCTTCTCGGTGCGTGACAGCAACAACACGTACGATGCCGCACCCAATACGCTCACCGTCGATGTCACGGCCGTGAACGATGCGCCAATTCGCACAGCCGGTACGGTCAGCAATCTGACCCTGTCGGAGGACGCGGGGCTGGCCTCCTTGGGCTTAGGGGGGGTGACCTACAGCCCGGGTGGCGGCGCTGATGAGAGCGGGCAGACCTTGACGTACGCCGTCACAGCCATTCCCTCGGCCAGCGTCGGCGATGTCTTCTTGGCAGATGGGACCACGCAGGTGACCATTGGGTCCTATACCTTGGCCGACATCCAAGGGATGCAATTCAAGCCAGCGGCGAATGCCAGCGGCGTCACGGCTTTTCAGTTTAACGTCTATGACTCGGGTGGAACCGCGAATGGTGGGGCCAATACGATCAGCCAGTTTATTTTGATTACCGTCACTGCGGTCAACGATGCCCCGACGATCACGAACCTGAGCAGCGATAGCCTGAGCTATAACGAAGGTGATGGCGCCGTGGTCATTGAGCAAGGTGGCAACGCTCTAGTCGCCGATGTCGATAGTAGCAATCTGGATACAGGGACTCTCACCGTCTCCATTCCATCCGGTGGCGACAGCACGGAAGACGTACTGAGCATCCGAAATCAAGGGACCGGGGTCGGGCAGATCGGCGTGAGTGGCAGCACGATCACCTACGGCAGTGTGACGATCGGGACCTTCACCGGGGGCAGCAGCGGGAGCGACCTGGTCATGACGCTGAACAGCAATGCCACCCCCACGGCGGTGACGACGCTGGTTCAGAACATCACGTACGAGAATACTGACACGGCGGCCGTGACCACGGGGGCGCGGACCGTGCGGTTTGTGCTAACCGACGGGGACGGGGGCACCAGCCCAAACTACGACACGACCGTAACGGTCAGTGGAGCCAACGATGCCCCGGTCAATACGGTGCCGGGAGCGCAGACGGTGAACGAAGATATCGCGCTTGCCGTGAGCGGGATCTCGGTGAATGATGTCGACGGCAATTTGAGCACTGTGCAACTGGGTGTGTTGAACGGGACCGTGTCGGTCACACTCCAGGGCGGAGCGACGATCAGTGGGGGTAGCAACGGCACCAATACCTTGACCCTCTCCGGGTCCCAGGCTGACATCAACGCGACCTTGGCGACGCTGACCTACCAAGGCACACTCAACTACAACGGCCCAGATACCCTGACGATCACCAGCACCGATACCAATAGCGGGAGCGATGTGGATACCGTGGCGATCATGGTGACGGCGGTGGATGACGCGACGGTGGTGACGGGGGGCACGAGCGGGACGGGTAACGAAGATGCCACCGTGACGGGGACTCTGACGGCGACGGATGTCGAGAGCTTGAGCGACGGCACGGTGTTTACCGTGAGCACGACTGCGACGAACGGGACGGCGAACATCGATCCGGCGACGGGGCTGTGGAGTTATACGCCGAATGCGGACTGGAACGGCAGCGACAGCTTCACCGTGACCATCACCGACGATGCGGGCAACACGGCAACGCAAGTGATCAGCGTGACGGTGAGCCCGGTGGTGGACATCACTAACGACAGTTTGACGACGGCGGAAGATACCGCGATCAGTGCCAACGTGCTGACGGGGACGAACGGGGCGACGGCGGATAGTTTTGAAGGCACGCCGGTGCTGACGGGTGTGACGCAAGGGGCGAACGGGAGCGTGACGTTCCTGGCGAACGGGACCGTGACGTATACGCCGAATGCGAACTTCACCGGGACCGACAGCTTTACCTACACCATCACGAGCGGCGGGATGACCGAGACCGCGACGGTCACCGTCACGGTGACGGCGGTGAACGATGCGACGGTGGTGACGGGGGGCACGAGCGGGACGGGCCCTGAAGACACGATGCTCACGGGTACCCTGACGGCGAGCGATGCGGACGGGCTGAGTGACGGCAGCGTATTTACCGTGACGACGGCCGCGACCAATGGGACGGCGAGCATTGATCCGGCGACGGGCTTGTGGAGCTACACCCCAAATCCAGACTTTTACGGGACGGACAGCTTCACCGTGACGATCACCGACGATGTGGGCAACAGTACCACGCAGGTGATCACGCTGAGCGTCACGCCCGAGAACGATGCACCCCTCCTGGTGACCAATACCGGCAGCACCCTAGCCGAAGGCGGGACTGATACCATCGATGCGAGCGAATTAGCCGTGACGGATGTCGACAACAGTGCCGCGCAGCTGACTTATACGATCGGCACGGGGCCGGCCTATGGACGCTTGGAGCTGACGACGGCGCCAGGTGTCTCAGCCACGACCTTTACGCAAGCCGACATCGACGCGAATCGCCTCGTCTACATCCACAATGGGTCGGAAACCACGAGCGACAATTTCACCTTCACCGTCAATGACGGAGCGGGCGGCTCAATCGGCATCACCATCATCACCCTGACGATTACCCCGGTCAATGATGCGCCGACGATTACGAGTAATGGTGGAACATCGACGGCCTCGATCAATGTGGCGGAGAATGTCAGCACCATCACGATCGTAACCGGAGCCGATGTGGATCTACCGGCCCAGGCTCTCACCTACAGTGTCAGTGGGGGCGCCGACCAGGCACGGTTCACCATTAATGCAGCAACGGGGGCGCTGAGCTTCACGGCACCACCGGATTTCGAGGTCGCGACGGATGCGAACAGCGACAATGTGTATGTGGTGCAGGTCCAGATCACGGACAGTCAGGGGGGTAGCACGACACAGACGATTCAGGTGACCGTAACAGATGTCACCGAAAGCGTACCCCTCCCACCGCCGCCTGGTCCGACTGTTCCCCCAGTGCTGGTATCGCCGCTGCCTCTACCCGGCGGGCCGACTCCTGGCCCAGGGACACCTTCCTCGTCTGCTCCAGTCACTCCGGTCCCTATGGGGTCTGGTCCTACACCAGTTCCGCTTGGGTCTACTGTGTTGCCAGTGGACTCCCGTCCGATCAGTGAGGGCCTCCTGACGTTGGTTCCGACCCCAGACCGGCCCGTGGCGAAACAACTTGAGGAACCGAAACGTCTGACAGACGACGTAACAAAGGAGACCCCGCTTTTTCTTGTCAACGATGACCAGGGCCGTCCGCTCTTCAGCGTCTTGCCCGTGGAGCCGGTGTCTATGTTGGAGCTAGACCCTCCGGAGACCACACCATCCGTGAGTGATCTGTTGCTAGCCAAACTCGATGAGATGACGGTCTCACTCGATCAGGCCGTGAGGGTAGCCCAAGAGCACCATGAACTGATGGCGCGAGTCGCAGCGGTGACGGGGACGACCTTGTCGGTGGGCTTTGTGGCGTGGGCGCTCCGGAGCGGCGCTATCTTGGCCAGTTGTCTAGCGACCATGCCGGCCTGGAGGCATTTTGACCCGCTCCCCGTGGTGAAGCTCAGTCGCCATGAGCGCAGGCATCGGCGTGACGAAACCGCACGAGCGCAGCAGCAAGAAGCGGCGGAGTTTAAGGGGTTGACCAGGGTGCTCGACGAAAAACCTCCTCTCGAGCGGACGGCGTGACAGGATGCTGAAAAATTCCGCCAACGTTATGCAGGTCAAGGTTGAGGCTCAGGTTCAGTGAATCGTAACTTTCGATCAACCTTTACCTCAACCTTAGCCTGTTCGGTTTCGCGGCCTGCCGATAGGTTGAGAAGAAGGACCGTATGACTCGGGTATTGCCCATTCTGGTGATCAGCCTCTGTCTGGTCGGGGTCACGATCGGTGCTCTGGTCATAGGAGCGGCACTGGTTGATCTGGACTCTGCTGAGCGGACCCACATCTTTGCGGCGCGAAAGACCCTTAGTGAATCACTGGCTATCGAGTATGCGATCCTTGCTGCTTCCAGCCAACAGTCGGCGCTGGAGAGTGCCGTACGGGCGTTAGTGGCGCATGAATCAGAGATCCAGTCCATGGCCATTCAGGTTCTTGGTGGCGAGCGACTCGTGGTTGTTGGCGATCATGACCGATATTGGGTTGAACCGCCGGCGCGACAGTCAACCTTGACTCACATACAGGTTCCTATCCACCGGGCTTCCTCACCCTGGGCGACGTTGCAGATCTCCTTCAAACCAATCCATCGGTCTGTTGAGGAGACCTGGCTGACCGGTGCATGGCCTCGGTTTGTGGCCGTGGTTGCCGTGCTGATGTTCATCGGTACTCTCGCCCTCCTGGCGAGGGCACTCCGACATGTGGACCCATCAGAGGTCATCCCTCCACGGGTGAAAGGCGCGCTCGATAGCCTCACCGACAGTGTGGTACTGGTGGATCGGTCAGGGGCTATCATCTTGGCCAATGAGGCATTTTGCCGATTGGTTCATCAATCGTTATCGTCCATCCTGGGTCGTACCCTCTCGCGGTTTGATTGGGAGCAGGCCCCTGACGCGCCATCTTCCACACTGTTGGCATATCCATGGGAACGAGCCATCGAGTTCAAAACACTACAGCAGGGAGTTCGGCTCGGGTTTCGTGTACCAGGAGATGCACTTCACATACTGTCGGTGACCAGTATGCCAATTCTTGAGGAAGGGGACGTTGTGAGAGGCATCCTCGTTTCATGTCACGACGTAACAGATGTGGATGACGCCAAGGCGCAGCTGCGGGATGCCATTACCAAGCTTGAGCAATCACAATCCAAAGTGGTCGCACAAAATGAACAGTTGGAACAGGCGAACGACGCACTCACGCAGGAGGTCGAGGAGCGGAAACGGATTCAGACAGAACGGGAGGAGTTGAATCGCAAATTACTTGAACGTTCTCGGTCGGTAGGGATGGCTGATGTGGCATCAACCGTGCTGCACAATGTAGGAAATGTGCTCAATAGCGTCAATATTTCCATCGATGTTGCCACGCGTGCCTTGAAGCGAGTCCCCATCGACGACATCGCCGTGCTTGCATCGCTGTTGCAACAACATCGGCATGAGCTCGTGCATTACTTGTCCGAGGATGTGCAAGGGAAGCAGATTCCCTCCTACCTGACGATGCTGGCCGAATCGGTGACGGAGAGTCACGCTCAGGTGGAGTCAGAACTCATTGGATTGAGTCGCAATGTCGACCATATCCGCCAGGTGGTCGACCGGCAGGTCCACCTGGCCAGATCAGAGCGAGCGATGTGGGAACCGGTACGCTTTCAGAATGTGATGGAGCAAGCTCTCGCCATCCACCGTCCGGCGCTTGATCGACGAGGCTACGAGATTGTGGAGCGGTACGACAAGGACCTCGAAGGGTTCTGTGACCGGCATCAGGTTCTGCAGGTATTAGTCAACCTGGTCAGCAATGCCCAAAAGGCGATGGAAGCGTTACCGGACAAGCCCCACCGATTGACGCTCCAGGTTGGCGCCGCAACGGATCGTCCTGGTTTTGTTCGGTTTGAGATCATGGATACCGGTGTGGGGATCGCGGGAGCCCATCTCTCTCGCCTCTTCACCCAGGGGTTTACCACCAGGCTCGATGGGCACGGCATTGGACTCCACAGTGCGATGCTTGCTGCCAAGAATCTTGGGGGGACACTTCAGGCCCATAGTGATGGACCGGGACGAGGGGCCACCTTCGTGTTAGATCTGCCGATCACGCCAATTGAGGTTCCGGTCTGACGATTCTGCAAAATGGCTATGGACGGCCTTTTCACAAACTGTTGATCTTTTCTTCCAACGCCCTATTCCACTTCTCAGAGTCTGCAGGGTAAGCTGAGTGCATGGCATCTCGTGCTCGTTCTCGGTTCTATTCATTCGCGAAGCGGTTTGTTCTTCTCATCCTCCTTCTCTTGGGCGGAGCGCTCGCTCTGTTAGGAAGCTATGGTGCCTTTCTTTCTGGCAGTTTGGCGCTACCGAAGAGTGATGAACACCCACCGCTCCTAATCTACGGAGCCCCGTTTTTCCTGACGCCTGGCCTGCATCCTCAAGATGCAGGTTTGTTTGACCGTCTCCATCGTTTGGAATACCGGCGAGTCAATGGTCGTCCACGGGCAGCCGGTGAATATATTGCGACCAATGATGCCATCGACATCTTCCTCCATGCCCAGGAAGAAAGCCGGCTGCCGGCTCGAGTCATCAGACTGACGTTATCGGATGGAGTGGTGTCCGAGGTGCTCTCGGCGTCCGATGGGCAGCCGACTGCGCTGGTTTCGCTCGAACCGACGCTGATCAGCGGCATGCGCGGGGGAACCAAACAGGTTCGAGAATGGATTCCCTTGAACCGTGTGCCTCCCACACTGATTCGAGCGCTCTTGGCGGTCGAAGATCGTCGATTCTTCTCCCATGTCGGCGTTGATCCTATTGCCGTTGGCCGTGCGCTCTGGGCCAACCTGACGCACGGTGCCGTGGTGCAAGGGGGCAGTACTCTGACTCAGCAGCTTGCAAAAAACCTCTTTTACTCCCCGCAGCGCACGATGGGGCGAAAGATACGGGAAGTCGTGGCTGCGGTAGCGCTTGAGTTCAAATACCGCAAGGAAGACATCCTCGAGAGTTATCTCAATGAAATTTACCTCGGCCAAGCCGGGCCGGTCTCCATTTACGGTGTGGGAGAGGCGGCCCACCGATATTTCGGCAAGACCGTGGAAAGTCTGTCGATCGAAGAGGTGGCATTGATCGTGGGGTTGGTAAAAGGGCCGAACGTCTATTCGCCGGTTAAAAACATTGAGAATGCCACCAAACGGAGGAATGTGGTGCTTCGCCGACTCCGGGACGAGGGACTGCTGACGGAGGACGCCTTGAAGCGTTCGCTGAATCGACCGGTGAAGGTCGTGCTGGCTCAAGATGTGCTTACAGATGCGCCGTATTTCGTCGACCATCTCCTTAGAGAAATCGAAGAAGGTATCAAGCAAGAAATTCCTGAGGGTGCGCGGGTCTACTCGACCCTCGATCCTCGAGCGCAGCAACTTGCCGCGCAGGCTCTACAACGGGGATTGACCAAACTTGAAAAATCGTATCCGTCGCTGGTCGATGGAGACTCGCCGCTTCAAGGTGCCGTCGTCGTATTGGATGTCAAGCATGGCCATGTGCTGGCGATGGTTGGTGGGCGGGACTATCGGACAAGCCAATTTAATCGGGCGGTGCAGGCCCGTCGATCCGCTGGGTCCCTGTTCAAACCGTTTGTGTATCTGGCCGGATTTGAAGCGGCACGCGATCAAGGGGAGACCGGGCTGACGGCTGCAACCTTATTGGCGGATGAACCGTTGACGTTGGAATCAGGCACCGGGTCGTGGTCGCCTCAGAATTACGATCGACAGTATCGAGGGCAGGTCTCCGCTCGAACGGCACTGGAACAGTCGCTGAACGTTCCTGCCGTGCGGACGGCTCACCGGACCGGGATTGCGCCGCTTACGAGCCTGCTCCAGGCATTCGGGATTACGACACCGCTTGCGGACAATCTGTCCTTGGCCTTAGGGAGCTCCGCGGTTTCTCTGCTTCAGATTACGGCGGCCTATACAGGGCTCGCAAACGGAGGTGTCGTCGTCCATCCCGTGGCCCTTTCCAATCTCGTGAGGGACGGAGGGGAGACGATCTGGAGTCCGGCGGTCGATCGGCGCCAAGCCGCCAGCCCCCAAGGAACCTTTTTGGTCACCTCCTTGTTGAAAGGCGTGGTGGATCATGGAACGGCCGTCAAGGCCAGAGCCATGGGGGTGCAGGGGCCTGTTGCGGGGAAGACCGGAACGACGGATGGCTATCGGGATGCCTGGTTCATCGGCTATACACCTGATCTTGCGATCGGAGTCTGGGTGGGGTTCGACGACGAGCGTCCGATTAAACTGACCGGTGCACAAGCTGCTCTTCCGATTTGGAGTGAATTGGCCGTGCGGCTGATTCCACGACAGCACGGCGACTTTGAGCCGCCTCCCGGGATTGTGGAGCGGCGGATCGATCCGCGAACCGGCCAGCTCGCGACGGCACAATGTCCCGAACAGAGAACGGAGTTCTTTATCGTGGGGACGGAGCCGACCATCTACTGCGAAGTGCATGGAGGTGGGTTTCTTGAACAGCTGAAAGAGACATTTGGGGTCTCTCCTTAACCGGGGTGGACGTGCCTCGCTGAATTCCACAAACCGTTAGGTCTATCCATGGCCCTCAGGTACTCTTGTAGAGACGATTGGCCTGTACGGGGGAGGTCCCATGAAGAAGACCGGGTATGGAGACGACGGCAATATTACGCTGTTGGCGAAGGGTGTTGAGCTGAAGGGTGAAATCAGAGTCGACGGCACGGTACGTATCGATGGGCGATTGGAAGGTGATGTGCACACGAAAGGGGAGGTCATTGTGGGCGAGGACGGTGTGGTGAAAGGCGCGATCCATGCGGACTCCCTCGTCAGCAGTGGACGGATCAAAGCAACGGTGACCGCGACGGGGAAGGTGCAACTCCTCAAAACCGCAATTCTCATCGGTGAAGTGCATTGCCCCACGCTGCTGATGGAGGAGGGTGCCAAGTTTCAAGGGGTGAGTGATATGGGTGTCACCGGCTGGCCTGAAGAGGCTCAGCGGCTGCCCAGCAATGTTCGCGACATGAATGCGCATCGCAATAAACCGGTCGCATTAATCGGAAGAGAAGTTGATCTTTAGCCAGCCGTTCTTTCTCCTTCCTGACGGCATCGGGTAAGCCTGTCAATCTTAGTCTTCCCGCTCCTCTCGTGACAGATGCATTCAGATCTGCTATTTACTCAGGACCTTTTCAGGAGACGTTGGCATCTTCCATGACTCGACAGCAGATCTTTTCTGTAGTGTTCTTTTCTCTCCTAGTCCTCCTGCTCTATCAGATCGGGTTGATGTTTCGGCCATTTGTCTTTTCCGCCTTATGGGCCGGCTTGTTGGCCCATTGGGCGTTTCCACTCCATCAGAGGCTGACGCAACTGTTTGCCGGAAAGGACGCGCTGTCCGCCGCGCTGCTGACCGTCGGTGCGTTGGGCATTGTGGTCGTGCCGTTGGTGGCGATGGGGGTGATGCTGGTCCGGGAGGCGAGCGGGGCTGAAGAGGCTATTCGGTCATGGATCTCCACCGGTGGATTGCAGCGGTTACCGGAACAGGTGGCAGCGATTCCGTTCGTCGGCGGATGGTTGAAGTCTGCGATGTCAGGTGCCGGTAGCCCCGCGATTTCATTAGAGCAGTCAGTGATGACCGGGGTGAAGGAACTCAGCCAATTATTGGTCGGTGGGATGGGAGGGTTGCTGAAGAATACCTTTGCGCTCGTGACCAACTTCTTCATGATGTTACTGATTCTGTTCTTCCTCTTCAAGGATGGTCGGCAGTGGCTCTCCGTACTCTACGACCTGATTCCGATGGAAGAGTCACATAAATCAAAAATTCTGGTTCGGTTGGATCAAACGGTTCGGGCAGTGGTGAAAGGAATGCTGGTGACGGCCATCGTCCAGGGACTCGTGGCAGGGATGGCGTACCTCGCACTCGATGTCCCGTTTCCGATTGGATTGACGGCCTTAACCGTTGTGTTGGCGCCGATTCCATTTGGGGGAACCGGGTTGGTCTGGGGACCGGTGGCTCTATACCTGTTCTGGATGGGGACGACCGGGAAAGCCCTCATCATGCTGGCCTGGGGAATCGGAGTCGTGTCGATGGTCGATCAAATTCTTCGGCCCTGGTTGATTGGCCAAGATGTGCAGATTCCGGTCTTGCCTCTTGTGCTGAGCGTGCTCGGAGGGCTGGCTCTGTATGGCATCCTGGGCATCTTCATCGGACCGATTATGATCAGCTTGTTGATGACGGCTGTCCAGATCTATCGTGAGGAATACCACCTCAAGCAGACCGCTATTCTCGTCGGCCCGTCCACTCCTTCCTAACCCGCATCATTCATGAACGCTTCTGCTGCAATCGCGAATTCGCTGCGGCAACGAGCCTTCCGCGGGCAGGCTCACCCTCGCAACCTCGCCATACCGTTTCCACGTATGCTTCGGCCCCTCAGGGTTCCACGTGCCCGCCTTGCAACGCGACTACGCGTTTCTCAACGAGCAGTCATGAACAATGCGGGCTAACGCTTTCCCCATTCTGCTACTCGAGCGGGATCGTAATCGCAATTCCACCCATGACATCGTTCAGCTTGAAATCCTGTTTCGGACTGAGTGGGTGGCTATTGTGGCAGGTAACGCAGGCAGGCGACAGAGCACGGTCTGCATAGATGGCCTGGAAGTACTGTTTCCTGCCGCTGGATACCACCCCAGTGACCGGTCGATCGGGCTGCCGTCGAAGGAGGTCCAGCGCGCTTCGTTCAAACTCTGTGGCTGGTGCATTGCGCTGATAGATCGGCGAGAATCCAATGAGCTTGTAGCGAATGCCGTAGCCGGCTTCGGCAACCAGTCGACCGGAATGTTGGAGGAACTGTGCCGGCAAGGGGAGTCCTTTGCCTTGCTCCCACTGTTCCGTCGCGGCCACAATCCCCTGTTCCTGCATTCGGTTGACGACGTGTGTGGTATAGAGTGAACGGTCCGCTTCCAAGACCGCATGGATATAGTCGGCGACTTTCTCCGGAGCAATACCAACAGCCGTTGATCGCTCCTTGGCCGAAAGCAGTGCGCCCGCTCCCCAGAGTCCCCCTACGAGGAATGTGATGGCTGTGGTGCGGAGTGCGAAGCCGAAGTAGTCCATGGGTCTCCTTGTTGGAATGGTGTGGAACAAAGCGGCAGGGTGATAGAGCAGATGGTGCCTTCTCCTTCATGACTCTCAAGGCGGATGGTGCCACCACATTTGCGAATCAGGCGCCTTGCGACGGTGAGCCCGAGGCCTGATCCTTCGCCCTGCCCCTTTGTTGTGAAAAATGGATCGAAGACCTTCGAGAGGTGCTGTTTGGAGATGCCCGGACCGGAATCAGCGATCGTCGTGCTCACGGTCTTACCTGCCACGGCGGTGGTCAGCGTGAGTGTGCCACGTCCGTTCATGGCCTGGACGGCATTGGTCACGAGGTTCACCAAGGCCTGTCGAAGCTGGTCCGGAAGGACGAGGACCGGTGTTGTGCCTGCATAGTGCTTGTGGATCACGATGTTTTGCATCTCCACCGTAGCCTGGGTTGTGGTCAGGGCTTGATCCACGATGTGCTCCATGGGGACCGAGATCGGTTTGTCGGACGTCTCACGGTCTATCACGCCGGTGAAGTCACGGATGATGGCGGCCATACGGCGGCCATGGGCCACAATGTCTTTGGCGTAGCTCTTGATCATTCCCATATCTTGTTCATCCTGCATGACCTCGCCTAATCCGATGATGCCGAACAAGGGATTGTTCAGTTCGTGGCCGATTCCAGCGGTGAGTACGCCAAGGCTCCCCGACTTTTCGGCCTGGACCAGCTGATCTTGTAGTCGACTCTCATCCGTCGTGTCCCGAAGCACCAGCCCAATGCTGTCTTCTCCTCCAGGTCTGGCCGGTAGACGGAACCATTGATACCGGTAGATGCGCGACCCGATCTGGAGCTGAGCACGATGTTTGGCCGAATCGTGATCGGTGTCCGGCATCAACGGATCCCGTGGCGCGGTCTCCGCTGTACTCATGGCTGCAGTGAGCGGTGCATTGCCGTTCGCTCGGAACTCCGCTTGCAGACGTTTCTGCTGTGCCTGGTCGAGGGAGAGAATTGAAAACAGCGACGAGCCTGGTACCGTTCCTTGTGCCGGAAATGATTCGCGTCCAGCTTGATTGATGTACTGCACGACTTCGTGCGCGTCGATCAGAAGAATAGGTGTCGGAACGGCATCCAGAATTTGGTCTGTCGACTGTTGAAGGACTCGGACTTCCTGGGTTTTCAATTCCACTTGGCTGGTGAGGCCGGCAAATGCAGCTTTCAACTGTGCATTCATGCGATTGAATTCTCCGGCGAGATCTTCCAGCTCATCACCGGTACTGATCTGAATCGGTCGTTCGAGCTCGCCGCGTCCGATGGCCTGGGCTGCCTGCTGAAGCTGTCGGACAGGAGTGACGATGCGGCCGGCGGCGACATAGCCCAGTGAGGCCAGGAGTGTGATGGCCACCAGGCCGAACATCAGCACCCAACTGAACAGATGCTGAATCGGCGCAAAGAGCTCATCGGATGACTGCCAGACGAACGTGTGCCAGGATCCTTCTTCGATTGAGCCGTTGGTGGCTCGGTTGGTTTCCGGGAGTGGTGCAAAGCCGATGACGGACGTTTCATGCCCTCCATGGCCGTCGCTCGATGCTTGGACCCATCCGGAGTGATTTGGTGTGATGAGGGGCGTCAAGCTCGGCTCGGACAGCGGAACGCCGGTCGGGAGAATAGGACAGCTGATGACGATGCCGTTGGTATTGATCAACATCACGTGACCGGTTTTCCCAAACCGGATGGTATGGGTCGAAGGGGAAAAGAATTCCTTGGCATCGATCACGCGATGGAGTACGCCGACGGCGCCATGTCGGAGACTATCCATGATCGGCAGGGAGATGGTGAACACATAGACATTCACCCTCTCGTCAAAATGGAGGTCTTCGATGTAGAGCTTACCGACGCCTTTGTTGAAGGCTCCCTGCCACCATCGAGCATCCCGATGACGAAAAGCTGGATGGTCGGTCATGGTCCCGACCAGTGCGCCTTGGGTGTCGGTCAGGAACAGCATCTTTGTCGAGGAGCGAACCACTTGGGGAAGCAACTGTCCCGGTGGGCTATGCACTCCCGAAAAGTAGTCACGGAGCAGCGCACTGAGCGAGTTGTCCGTGAGGGACTTGACGGCGGCGTTCTCTCGGTTCATCCATCGCCGTTCCAAGTCCGTGCTCGTTCTTGAGTTGCTAGGGGTATCACGCCGGCGCTCAAGCTCCCGGATGATGGTGGGATCATTCGCGATTCGAGCGGTGTGCGCGATCTCTTCCACAACAAGCAGGTCGAGTTTTCTGGCCGCTTCAGTGGCCAAAGCTTCGAAGCTTTCCCCGCTAACCTCCCGGATTTCTTGAGACCCCTGCCAGAACGCCATGCCCAGGCCAACGACGAGTGGGAGCAGACCGACAAGCAGCATAGACACGATGATCTTGGTCTTGAGTCCCCACCTGGCGCCGGTTGGCGAAGGAGGTGAGGGGGCGTTCATGATGATCCCTCCTCCTGCGGGCTGGTTTCTCCAGGGAAGGTGAGTGTGAAGGTTGATCCACGTCCGACCTGGCTTTCCACGGAAATGGCCCCATGCATGTGATGGATGACATTCTTGATATTGTAGAGGCCCAAGCCAGTTCCCTTACCGGGCGGCTTTGTCGTGAAGAAGGGATCAAAAATGCGGTTCAGCAGTTCCGGCGCAATGCCGCTGCCGGTGTCCGATACACGGACCTGCGTCCCTCCGTCTACCGTCGCGGTTTCCAGGGTCAAGATCCCTTGGTGTTCCATCGCTTGGACCGCGTTGGTAATGAGATTGACGAACACATGGAGGAGCTGATCAGGGTTTCCCTTCGCGACCACGTCCGGTTGGTAGTGCTTCCGAATCTCAATGTCTTGGAGGGCAACGGCGTAGCGAGCGATCTTCAGGGCCTCATCGAGCTTACCGTTGACGCCGATGAGTCCATCTGGTCGAAGTGATGTGCGGCGAGAATAGGACGTCAGGTCTCGACAAATCGCCGTCGTTCGTTTTACAGCTTCAATAATGTCGCCTGCTTGAAGGTGCACTGCGTCGAGGTCTGTTTCGTCGGTGAGGTTTTCCGCCAAGCCCAGAATGAGCTGGAGCGGATTATTGATGTCGTGTGCGATGCCGGCGGCAAACGAGCCGATTCCCGCAAGTTTCTCCGCATGGAGCAACTCAGTTTGCAACGTCATTTCATGCTGGATAAGCAACCAGAGCAGCCGCGACGTCTGGCCATTGACGATGTCGGTTCCTGGAGGCACCTGTTCTTGGAGCGCTGACTCCATCGCGGGGTCACCAGTCACATCCATGAGGAGACTGGGGTGCCGGTCTTTGATCAGGTCCGATACCTGATCAAAGACCGGCACGTTGAGATCTTGGGCTCGCCGGAGGCCGGGTGCCGTTGGATTCTTGTCGACGATACCGACGACCTCAATCGTGCCGATTTGATGGAGTGCATCAAGGAGGGCCGCTCCCCCACGACCCGCTCCGATGATGGCGACTCTCATCGGAGGCAGCGGGAGAGCCTCTGCAGTCCCTTGAGACTCGGTTCGTGAGGGCGCGATGCTCGGTGAGAAGATCGTCATGTGTGATCCCCCGGTTGTGGCTCAGCTGATCAGAGATGGGCCAGTTCACGTTGCTCCATGGCTCGTGCAACGGAAGCCTTCAGTTTCTCACCCTCGACTGGCTTCACCAGATAGTCCACCACGCCCTGACGGAGTAATGACGTGGCCATGTCGGTGTCCGGGAATCCAGTCAAAACAATCAACGGGACGCGAGGATAGTTCTGGCGGAAGTAGGCAATCGCTTCGATCCCGTTGACTTTGGGCATCCGGATGTCGCAGATGATGACATCGAGGAGCAGCCGATTCTCGCCGGAGTTGATGGCCTCAATGGCCTTTTCCCCATTTTCGGCTTCGAGAACATCATACCCGCCCTTTTGGAGCGTCATGCGAACGACCTTACGAATATCGGGCTCGTCATCGACAACCAGTACTCGCCCATTGCAGCTCTCACCTCCAACGAAGAATCCTGACTTGAATTCGCTCATAGCAACCTCCTTGGTGAACAGCGGCGTTTGGTTTCCGTCTATACGCCCGAGAGTCGCAAGGTCGGTGCCGAACTGTGAGAATTACGAAGGTGCATCTTTTCAATACCTTGATCATTTGGGATTGTGACCTTCTGTACGAAGTTGGCTGATATGCACCACCACTATGGTGAAAACCACCAGGCGAAGGGCACATTGCCTTTCACCGCTGATTTGGGCTAGGGTATTAAAAACAGAGGAGTGGAGGCCGGTGATTACTCAAGATGTGCTGACCGACTACATTCGCAAATCCTTGCCCGATGCGGTCGTGACGGTGACAGACCGCACAGGAACGATGAACCACCTCAAGGTGGTGATCGTTTCGGATGGGTTTCAGGGGAAAAATCTCCTGGACCGCCACCGCATGATCTATCAAGCGTTAGATGCGCCGATGAAAGATGGGCGGATCCACGCCTTGGAACTGACGGCACGAACGACCGACGAAGCCTAGGAGGAGACGATGGCTGACCAGATAGAAGATGAAATTCAGAAAGAAGTGAAGGCTCATAAAATCCTGATTTACGGCAAGGGGACGAAGACCATGCCGATGTGCGGATTTACCCGGGAGACCATGCAGTTTTTTGACAAGTATGGGTATCCGTACGAACTGATCGACGTTTTGTCGCAGCCGGCTAAGCGCGAAGCGTTGACGAAGATGACCAACTGGCCGACGCTCCCCAAGGTGTTCATCGACGGCACCTTTTACGGTGATACCGACATTCTTGATCCGATGGCTGCCAAGGGCGAGATCGAACCGCTGCTGAAAAAAGCATTTGGGAAGTAGGCAGGGGGCATCCCTGCCAGTCTCTTGCTCCCCAGCCGCGCACGCGGGAACAATCACAATCCACAATTATGGGCGGTGCTCGGTCGACGGGCGCAGTGAGACCGCCAGGGACGCCCGGCTTAGGGGAAGAAGGGGAAGAGTGTGTCTTCATCACTCGTGGCCGACTTCTTCAGGCCGCGCAAGCCGAGTTTCCGCAATCCTGTCAGTAGGCCCAATTGGTTCTTGTGCTGCCGAGGAATTTGCCAGACATCTTGTGCAGTTCCTGGGTAACATTCCACGGATCGATAGCCCATCGCTGCGAGCCTTTGTTTGATTGCAAGGCCACGCTCGGTCAACATGCGCATAGGGACAAGGGTGCCCACACCTTCTTCCCGGAGATCGGCCTCGCCGCAACTGTCATCTTCAATCTCGAAGAGTGAGTCTTGAGCCTAGAAATTTAGAGCGTTCCCGTTTCGTCACCTCTTGAGTTCCAACTCTAAGTGCAACACTGTCAGCCCAGATGGGCTAGGGTGTTGCCATGTACACGAAATCGTACCGACACTTGACGGCGGAAGAACGTGAGACGGTGAGTCTGGGCCTGGCCCGCGGCCATTCCCTCCGAGCCATCGCGTAGAACTTGGGGCGGGCCCCGAGCCCCCTGAGCCGCGAGATGACTCGCAACACCGTGTGTGGCCATCCCTATCGGGCCTGGATGGCCCAACAGCACGCGACAGCCCGAGCGCATCACCCTCGACGCGCTCGGAAACTTCTCGACCCCTGGTTGTGGCAGTATGTCCAGCGCTGGCTGATAGCCGGGTGTTCACCCGAGCAGATTGCGGGACGTCTCCGTCGCCTGTATCCTCACAACATGAGGAAGCGGCTGTCTGCTGAAACCATTTATGCAGGCCTGTATGTACTGCCCCGTGGCGCCTTGCGGACCGCATTGTTGGCAGCCCTGCGTCAAGCGAACAGAACCCGTCGACCTCGGGCGCGCGGAGTCGACCGCCGCAGGCAGATCCCCAACATGACTCCCCTCTCGGAACGTCCTGCCGTGGTGGCCACCCGGATGGTACCGGGCCACTGCGAAGGCGATCTGCTGAAGGGCGCCCGCGACGGTTCGGCTGTGGGTACCCTGGTGGAGCGGACAACCCGCCTCGTGCCGCTGGCCCGCATGGATGGCACGGATGCCGTCAGTGTGTACCGGGGCTTTACCACGAAGCTTCAGCACGTACCCACTCCGCTACGAAAAGCACCGACCTATGATCGAGGCAAAGAAATGGCGGAGCATGCTCGGTTGGGCGACGGCTCTCGATCCAGGTGTTCTTTGCCGATCCGCACAGCCCCTGGCAACGGGGGACCAATGAGAATACCAACGGGTTGCTCCGCCAATACTTGTCCACGGGCACGGATCTCTCAACGTACACCCCGCGCGAGTTGAACACCATCACGCATCGGCTCAATACGTGCACACGGAAATGTCTCGCCTTTGCGACGCCGCAGGAGGTTTATGCGCAACTGCGCCATCATTCACCCGTTGCACTTGGAACTTGAAACCGCCCCTAATTTCACACATGATCCATGGTTCTTCTCGACAGATTCAAGTGAGATTGATATTGATAGTGTTGGAAAACATTGGGAATAGCTGTTGGGTGCGATGAATGATTGTGATCATAGTGCGGTCTCTGCTCTCGGTACTTCTCGTTCACAGTCTAGTTAGCTGCACTTCCATCGGTAACCTCAAATATCATCGCCCGGGTAGCGACGATCCGTTGGTTTACGGCGGAACAAGGCTGTGGTTGGAAAATGATAATTTCATATTCTGGACACAAGGCATGTGGGTTATCGGGCCGTTCTATCCAATCCTCTATGTAATTCCGTTAGGGGATCTCCTTCTTAGCACTGTTTTAGATACCGTGCTTTTGCCGCTCACTGTTCCTTGGGCATTATCCGAGTCATTCAGCAGTGCAACGATCTCAAATCGCTTTGATCAATTGGTGGAGAGGCGCATGGCAGAATGTGCCGACATGAAACAGGCGTCTAGCAATTCATATTGTCTAGAGGCCAGCTTGAAGCTAGCTAGTCCTTTAGACACGGAGGAAGGACGATACGCTACTGCCCTAAACATCCCCAGTCCTATTGATGCATCCAAAGTGTATAAACCTGGTATAACATCCGATGAGTACTTTGAGCAGCTCTGCAGATCAGAGGCAGGAGAATTTATTTATAAGACCGTTGAAAACGTCGACGGAATATTTCAGATGAGATGGTGGCCGCAAATCACGTACCACACCGGTCATCTTTATGCGTCAGAAGATCCGTATGGTCTTATTGATTCCGGGGTGCATCCTTACATGTTTGGAGGAAAGTTTGGGTATTTATTCATTGAAACTCCAAGGGTGGTGGGGAACCAATCAATCGGAAATTCTGGACACAAGTATATTCTGTATGAAACGAACTACAGAGGCACCCATTGGCAAGTGGTGCCAACAGATGCGGTAAATTCACTAAAAAGTCGTTATGGATTTACGTGGAGAGGGATCAAGTTTCCCCATGATCGGGACCTCGGCATTGCGGGAAGTGAAGTCATTGTATTGGATCTGAAGACCGAAGAAATCTTGGGGGTTTTTCGTGGTTTTTCCAAGTTTGATTTTAATGCGAGGCGAAGTCATAGTGGAACTGGAATGAGTTGGGGGAAACGGTGTCCGACTCAGTTAAGCAATGCTTCCAGAGGGGTGCAAAAAGAATTCGTAATGAAGGTGCTTAAGCCCCGACAGTACTCAAAACCATGAATATATGGCTGTATGTGCAAGAAGGTCACATTTTGAGAGGTAGCCTTCTTGCTTGTTCTCCTATCGACCAAGGTGAAGGTGGGAATTTCTGGGGCGACCATTAGAGCAGTGTTGGGATAGCACTCTTAAAGGTTTATGCCGCTGGAAACGATTTTTGGCTAGCCCTTGATGGCTTGTTTCGTTTCGTCCAGATGCTTTTGTAGGTAAGTCATGAAGGGTGTGCCGCCGGTACCCACGGCTGTGGGATTGGTGGAGCTGGTTTGATGTTGGCGATGGATGTAACTATCGGCGTAGCCGATATGGATTTCCCGGAACTGCGCCAGTAGGTCGACGCAGGTACAGTAGGCGGACCACAGCCCGGGGTGATGCTGCCTGCGGTCAT